>VOFG01000638.1_pt1 | contig 92001 bp, 102 predicted proteins | sample 5384171 | NCBI WGS metagenome assembly VOFG01 (sample SAMN12384726, study PRJNA508395) | human gut metagenome | isolation source: healthy gut F | host: Homo sapiens
TACAGCTTTTTGCCGCGGCACACACCCAGTTCTATCTTGACCCGGCTGCCCTTAAAATATGCCTGGAGTGGGATAAGGGTAAGCCCCTGCTGCTGTTTTACCAAACCATACAAACGGTTCAGCTCCTTGCGGTGTAGCAGCAGCTTTTTGGGCCGCAGCGGATCACGGTTAAAGATATTGCCCTTCTCATAGGGGCTGATGTGCATCTGACGCACAAAGAGCTCCCCTTTTTCGAAGCTGCACCAGCTGTCCTTAAGGTTCAGGCCGCCGTTCCGCAGGCTTTTTACCTCGGTACCGAACAGCTCAATACCGGCTTCCATGGATTCTTCCACAAAGTATTCGTGCCGCGCCTGACGGTTGGCGGCGATCTGCTTGATTCCCTGCTTTTCTGCCATGCGCAGTCACTCCTTTTCTTCGGTGGAATCACATCATATCACAAAATTTCGATTTGTCAAGGGGAAGATCAAAGCTCGCTGCGACCCTCCATGGCACGCCATAGGGTCACCTCATCGGCGTATTCCAGGTTGCCGCCCACGGGAATGCCATAGGCTAACCGACTGACTTTGACGCCAAGGGGCTTGAGCAGCTTGGCAATATACATTGCGGTCGCTTCCCCCTCCACGGTGGGGTTGGTGGCCATAATGACCTCGCTGACATCGCCTTTGGCTATGCGGGCCAGCAGCTCCTTGATGGTGAGCTGATCCGGACCGATGCCATCCATGGGGGAAATGAGCCCATGCAGCACATGATAGACTCCATTGTATTCCCGGGTGCGCTCAAAGGCCAGTACGCAGATGGGGCAAAGCTCGCCTTCGGTAAAATTTCCGCAGACAGAGCACTTTTTGATCTTGCTCTTGGCTTCCAAAATGGCAGCGGAAAATTCCTTGGCCTTGTCCTCCGGCAGATCCAGCACATAAAAGCGAACCGCTGGGCCATCTTGCGGCCAACGCCCGGCAGACGGGCAAACTGCTCAATCAGCTTTTGCAGCGGCGCTGCAGTGGAATCCATGCGATTCTCTCCTTTCCTTGGGACGGCAACTTTTACAAGCCCAGATCCAATCCGCCGGTAATGGCGCCAATGGTCTGTTCGGCATCGGCGGTGCAGGCACGGATGGCCTCATTGACACCTTCCCGGATCAGATCCTGCAAAAATTCGATATCATCAGGATCAACTACTTCCGGCTTAAGGGTAACAGATGTCACTTCCTTTTTGCCATTGATTTCAACTTCAATATTGCCGCCGCCAGCAGAAACATGGTAGACCTTTTCTTCCAGTTCCGCCTGGGCACGGGTCATCTCCTCCTGCATCTTCTGCATCCGCTGCATCATCTGGTTCATATTACCGGCGCCGCCGGCGCCCTGGGGGATTCTTGCTTTCATATTGGTTCTCCTTTTTGGTTATTATTCTCTGGTAACCGGGATGCCCATTCCCTCTGCCTGCTTGATGAGATCCTCCAACGGAGAGCTCTGCGGGGTGGTTGCCTTGGGCGCAGCGGTGTAAGGCCCCACACCGTATTTTACACCGGTCACTTCGGCGATAGCTCGCTTTAGGCTCTGACGAGTGAAGTCATTGCTGCGCATCATCTCCAGGAAGATGGGCTTATCACACTCGATAAGGACAGTCTGCCCGCGGAAATGGGCATGGCTGCCTTGCAGGGCACCTGCCAGCATCTTATTGATGACGCCAAGACGATCCAACACCTGCAGCCACTGATCCTCCGGCATTGGCTCCACCGGGGTAGCGGCAGGCTTTGCAGCCGGTGGGGCTGCTTCCTCCTGCTGCGGGGGCGGCTCCATGCCTGGCAGCGCTACCTGCTCCGGTTCGGCCGGTTCCTCTTGTTGTGGCTGGAACATTCCTCCGACAGCCGACTGCTGCGCCGGGGCCGGAGCGGGGCGGATCCCCTCCGCCAGCAGCCGGTTGAGCTTGGCTTCCAGCTCCTCGATGCGGGCGACCAGCGCTTCCCGGCTGGGGCTTACCCGCCGGTCGCTGAGCTTTAAGAGAGCCAGTTCCATCTCCGCACGGCGGCTGGTGCTGCGAGCCATAGCGGCCTGGGTATCCTGCAGCGTTCTGATGGCATCCATCAGCGCGGCCGGAGTAAAGGAAGCCGCCTGCTTTTTATACTGCTCCAGTGTCTGCGGCAAGCAGACGATAAGCTGTTCGGGATCGCGAGCGGTAGCTGCCACCAACAGGTTGCGGTAATGGTTGATTAATTGACTGCACAGGCGGTCATATTCCACAGCCTGTCCGGCCAGGCGCTCCATGGCATCCATTGCGCCGGTAAAATCCCCCGTCGCGGCGGCATCGGCGATCTCAAAAAGATAATCCTGCCCCACAAGCCCGGCCGCTTCGCTGACGGTCTCCACGGTGATATCATGGGCGTGTGCCCAGCAAAGATCAAGGAGAGAAAGGGCATCGCGCATACCGCCATCGGCAATGCGGGCAATGAGAGCCGCGGCTTCTTCCGTCAAGGTCATGTCCTCCTGCCCGGCAATGAAAAGCAGCCTGTCCCGAATGACCTCCGGCGCAATACGCTTAAAATCAAACCGCTGGCAGCGGGACTGGATGGTAGCCGGGATCTTGTGGACCTCGGTGGTGGCCAAAATGAAAATCACATGCTCCGGCGGCTCTTCCATGATCTTGAGCAGGGCATTGACCGCCCCGACGGAAAGCATATGCGCCTCATCGATAATATAAACGCGGTATTTGGCGATATTGGGCAGAAAAACGGCTTCCTCCCGCAGGTCACGGATATTATCCACGCCGTTATTGCTGGCGGCATCAATCTCCACTACATCCACCAGGCTGCCGTTATCCACGCCGCGGCAGCAGTCACATTGGCCGCAGGGGCTGCCATCCACCGGGTTGCGGCAGTTCACCGCCTTGGCGATGAGCTTGGCGCAGGTGGTTTTGCCGGTGCCACGGCTGCCCATCAGCAGATAAGCATGGGCAGGCTTTCCCTGAATCATCTCGTTCTTCAGCGTGGTGGTGATATGCTCCTGCCCCACCACTTCCTCAAAGGTGCGGGGACGCCACTTTCGGTACAGTGCCTGGTACATTCTGTTTTCCCCTCCCCCACTATAATAAAAGACAGCCTTTATCATACGGAAACCCGGTTGGCTGCGGCACCCGCAAATACTGCTTAATGCTGCTCGGTTCCCCGCCTGACATGGTTCACAGCACTGCGTCGCACAGGACCAGATTTCCGCATGACAAAGGCTGCCTTTGCACGACCTGTCATGGCCTACTAAGATATTATACACGAATTTAAGTTCGTGTGCAACCATTTTTTCTTGCTATTTCCCTCCGATAAAATAATCCATAATCTCCTGCTGCACAGTATCCATATCATCGGCGGTGACGATGACCAAAAGAGCATAATCCCCTGCTGTAATGACCCGCCCGGCCTGCGCCGAAGGATACCCGGGAAATGCCCGCTGTACTGTCTCCAGACGCTTTTGCAGGGTGGCAGTCACCTTTTCCGTTTTGCCCGGGGCCGCCTGCGCCAATAGTATTTGCTGTGGGTTGTCCTCCGGGGCTGCAATACGCCCACAACCCAACAGCAGGTACTTTTCCTTTATTTGCAGCAGTGCTGCCAGGTCCGCGACAGATTCCAGCAGCATACTTTCCGGCAAATCATACCGCTGGGAAAGCTCTTCTATCATCTGCTCCGGGGTGGTATCTTCCCGCAGTGCAATGGATCCTAACAGTTCCTTTTTTCCACAGGCGGTGCACAGCAGCAGGCACCCCAGCAGCAGGGTCATCCATCTTTTCATGCAAACTCCCCCTCCTGCTCTTTTGTATGGCAGTAGAGAGAAAAACATTCCCGCGGTCAAGCTCAAGAATTGGCGGCCGCTTCACGAATCTGCCGCACCTGATAGACCCGCAGGCCCAGCTGCAGCAGCAGACGCTCTTCGGAATCTTTGAGATCCCTCCCCAGAATAGATTTGATCTTATCAATGCGGTAAATGAGGGTGTTGCGATGGATGAAGAGGGCTTTGGCTGTTTCGCTAACATTACAGTTGCAGGCAAAGTAACAGTCCAGCGTTTCCACCATGTTGGTCGCGTTCTGTTTATCATACTCTACCAGACTGCGGATAGACAGCGTATAAAGCTCGGCGGATTTTTCATTTTCCACTCCGCTGCTAAGCAGCTGATAGATGATGAGGTCCTCGTAAAAATGCACCCCTGCCACGCTGCGCAAATTGCCGGAGACCCGGATAGCCTCCTGCGCCTGGGTAAAGCTGCGGCGCACATTGATAAGACGGGCGGTCGGCTCCCCCACACCGATATTGAGGACATACTGCTGTGTGATGGCATGCAGACGGTGGTAAAGCCGCTGGATAAACCGCCGATTTTCCTCACTAATGCGCTGGTCCGGTTCGGTATGGACAATGCGCAGAAAGGTGATAATAAGGCTGCCACGATGAATAGAGATGCAGCTGCGGCCCTCCTCGCGGGAAAGTTCCCCGATCTGGGCGATCATACGGTCCTTGATGCGCAGGAAGGCATCCTGCATCTCCACATAGTTTTCGGTCCCGCGGGCGGCGCTGTCCAGCTTAGTGACCATGCAGAGATAGGTCCCCTCGGCGTCCATATTGTGCATCCCGGCAATGCTGCCCACCTCCTCGGCAGAATGGAGCTTGCCGCTGAGCAAATCGTCAAAGAAGTCCTGCCGGATATGCATCCGGATCTCCTCGATCTGGCGGGTGCGGAAGCGCTCCAGCGCCAAGGAAGAGGCCGCGATCTCCAAGGCCAGATATTCCACCGATTGCATTTTGCGGCCGGTCTCCCACACCACCAAGTAGCCAAACAGGGCATTACCGCCGGAAACCGGCAGTATGCGGCAGACCGCACGCTCCTCCCCAGCGGAAAAGACCCGTTTGATGGCCTTGGCATATTTGGAAAAATCCGAAGGCATATTGCCGGTAATACTCTCTGGGAAAATAACCTCCCCCTTTTGCAGTGGGAGATACCGCGAAAGCGGCATTGGGTTTCCAGCATTTTCGGCATAGGCCATCAGCTCCCACTTGGCCCCCAGCAGCAGCACCGCATTACCGATAAAGTCGCTAAGGACGCCCAGCATCCGGGAAACGCCATCTGCCTCCAGCATGCTCTTGGTGATGGAATGATAAAGCGAAACAAAGCGGTCGGCCTTTTCCACCCCACCGCCGGAAAGCCGGCCAAACACCACCTTGCAGATCTTGCTGAGAGGATACTGGACCGGGATATTGATGAGCGGGAAGCCCAGCCGGTTCGCTTCCTCCAGCATCGCCTCCGGAATCACATCCAAATAGCGGCGGGTTTTAATGGCCAGCCCCACACAACCCAGTTCCGAAAGCTCCCGTACAAGCTGACACTGCATAGCCTCATCATCCCGAAGAAAATAGCCGGTGGTCAGCAAAAAATCCCCGGAGGAAAGCCAATCGTAGGAATCGGGATTATCGATAATATTGATATTGGTGATTTCCGCCTGCAGATCGGCGGTATCCGTCATAAGCTTTAATCCGGTCAGTTCCTCTTCCCGCAGGAATGAACCGATGGTATACATGATATCCCCCTCCTATAAAAAGACCGTGGACATGATATAAGTTAAGTATATCATACCCACAGTCTTTTTTGTATACCAATATTTTTTTAGCCCAGTATCAGTCCGCTAAGCAATACTACCGCGCCGGAGGTGAGCGAAAACAGCAGTGCCACCGGCAGCAACTTTCTGATGATAGCACCAACCATTTCCGGATGGCCGGCTGTTGTAGCTCCTAGAACGATTTTGCTGGGGCTGATGAGGCTGCCGGCGCTGCCGCCCACGGTCTGTGCCGCCAGAATAGGGGCAGGCTGCAAGCCCACCAGTTCTGCCGTCGTCATCTGGAAGCTGCCAAACAGGATATTGCTGGACATATTGGAGCCGGTGATAAAGGAGCCGAGCATTCCCACCAGCGCTGCCAGCGCCGCATAGTACGGCCCAAATACCGCGGAAAATCCACCCGCCAAGGCAGCGGTTTGGCCGGTGCCGCTCATAATATTGGCAAGCACCAGAAACACCATAACCGAAACAGAGGAGGGCCATGCTTTTTTCAGGCTGTCCCGCAGGATCTGCTGCCCGCTGCCCGCTGTAAGCCAGCCCCGACGCCGAAAATAGAAGAATCCAAAGCCTGCCGCCAAAAACAGGAACACACCGGCATTGGTGAGGCTAAGCGGTGAAAAACCGGCAATAGCTTCGGTGACCTCCACCCCACCGCTGGTAATAGCGGGGATACTAAGCGAAACCGAAACACCAGCCAGTACCCGCTTGACTGACGGAATAAGCAGACAAACCAGCGAAAAAGCAGTCATCACCAGGTACGGTGAAAACGCGTGCAGAATGCCCATCCCCTGCGGCGCCTGTTCCGACAAAAGCGTTCCGCGCGACGGCTCCATGGCACGGCTGTTTTCCAGCTCCCACGGTGTATTGTAAAGTGGAAGCCGCCCCAAAAGAAGCGATACCACCAAAGCCAGACAGCAGGGAATAAAGCAGCAGAGTGTGGTATTGACCTGACTCATCAGCAGCTCCCCGCCGCCCTGCACCAGGCTAAGCACCAGCACCGCGGGCAGACCGCGCCGCAGCGCTGGGCCCTTGCCATAGAACCAGCAAACCAGCAGTCCGGAAACAAGATTCATCGCAAAGAGGAATGAAGCGGTCCACAAAGCACTTTGCCAGTAAAGGGGCATGGCTTCGTTCAAGCCCGCCTGCGCCGCCAGCGCATCCCATGCAGCGCTGAGCGTACCGAAGGTGTTGCCCCACGCCTCGCCCAAAGGGGCAATGGCAAGCGCCCAGAGCGGAGAAACACCTATTTCGATGAGGAGCGGCGCGCAGATCGCCACCGGTACGCCGAAGCCGGTGATCCCCTGCAAAAATGCCGAAAATGTGTAGCCGATGATGAGAATTTGCAGAAGCTTATTGGGGGTGGCCTGCTGAATCCCCGCACGAATGACACGAAATGCACCAGCCTCCCGGACAATATTGTACATAAGGATTGCCGGACAGATGATGAGAATAATGCTGAGTGAACTCCATGCGCCCTTGGCGGCGCTGACCAGAATTTGCAGCGGATGCGCCCCAAATGCAGATAGAGCAATTACAGCATCTACGGCGACCGAAACGACCGCCGCGCGGCCCACGCTCCACTTGCAGCCCACCAGCAGAATAATGAGCAACAGTACCGGCACTGCTGCCAGCAGGCATAATAGGATTGGACTGAGTTCCATAGTATACTCCGTTCTTTCTCTTTATTAAAGCATAGCACAGCAGGTGTCGGTTCCCCATAGGGGCCCGACGCCTGCCGGCTAATCATTTTTTGTTATTATTGCAGGCCGTGCGCTTCGCCAAAGGCAACCATCGCCTCTTCGAACATTTCCAGCGGTGCCTTAGAAATACCGGCACCGATCATACCAACGCCGGGGCGCTTGCAGGCAATAGCGGTATTGATGATGGGGGAAATACCGGTTTCCACTACTTTGAGAATATCGATACCGATGGGCGAACCACGGAAATCCATATCCGGCATGGCATACTGATCCTGCTCCGAAAGGGTGATTTCGTACATGTTGTTGGTGTAGTTCACAGCGTCCTGGTACTTGCCAGCACCCAGGAAGCGAACAATGGCAGGGGCAGTAGCGATGGCCATGCCGCCAATGCCGCCGGTTTCCATAATGGCGCTGTCACCGATGTCCTTATTGGCGTCCTCCGCGGAATAGCCCGGGAAATAAGCACCTGCCACATCCGCTGCGGGAGCGGTAAACCAGCGGTCGCCCAGGCCGCTCACCCGGATGCCGATATTGACGCCGTTGCGGGCCATCGCGGTCACCATGGTGGAATGCTCGATGCCATGTGCCGCATCGGCGCAGGCCTTATTGGCCGCCATGGCAAAGTTGAGGAAAAACTGGTCATTGTTCCAGGTCAGGAAGTGCATAATCTGGGTAAGCACCGCACGGCTTTCTACCACCTCGCACAGCGTTTCCGCTATGGTCTTTACAAACAGATTGGTAGCGGCATTATTGCGCATATGCAGCTCATCCCCCATGGCCAGCGCCTGAGAAATGATCATCTTTAGGTTAATCCCGCCCATGGTGTGGACAACATCCTTCAGCGCCGGGCCCAGCACCTTTTCCAGCCACACCAGCTGGTCTACGGTATCCTGGCCGCAGCTGCCAAAGCGGATGCCCTTGCCGGTGCCCTCATTGATGGTGGAATAGGCATAATTGCCGTTCTCCTTATTCAGCACGCAGATCATCGGCATGGAATAGGAGGTCACACCCGTCATGGGACCTACGGCATTGTGGTGATGGCACGGTTCATATTTTATCTTACCGCTGCCTGCCAGCGCAAGGGCTTCTTCATCATTTTCCGCCAGGCCTTCATATTTCAGTACGGCAACAATGGCTCCGCGCATGGGGCCGCACATCTCCTCCCACGCAATGGGTGGGCCTGCATGCAGCAGGGTGTACTTGTCAATTCCCAGCACCTCATGGGCAGGTTTGATATCCACCCAGTAGGGCTGGGCGTTTTTCAGTTTATTCACGGCGGTTTCATTGGCTTGCCGGATCATTTCCTTCAGATCGCTCATGGTTATCTCCTTTATTAACTATCTGTTGCGATTATTCTTCGGTTACCCCTTCGTACTCGGCCAGCGCATACAGGGCCTGTTCAAAGCACTCCATAGGAGGCTTAACGACACCCGCACCCACCTGCCCTACACCAGGCTTTTTGTGTGCCATACCAGTATTGATGACAGGCAGAATACCCGTTTCAATAACCTTGCGGATATCAATGCCTGTGCCGGTACCGGTAAAGTCCATGGTCGGCATCACATAGGCATCGTTTTCCCCAACGGTGATCTCCATCATATCGCGGGAATACTTCATGGCGCTGCTGATATTTCCGGCGCCGACAAAGCGCACCACCGCGGGAGAGGATGCCATGGCAAAGCCACCGATTCCAAAGGTCTCACAGATGGCACTGTCGCCCATATCGGGGTTGGCATCCGCTTCGGAATAACCGGGGAAATAGAGGCCGACCGGCATACAGGCGGGCGCCTGGAACCAGCGGTCGCCCAGCGCGCTGACCTGAATTCCGAAGTTAGTTCCGTTGCGGCTCATCGCTGTCACTACGCTGCAATGAGGAATGTCACGAACGGGATCCATGGTGGCCTTGCCCGCCGCCATGGCGAGGTTCAGGAAGAACTGATCGTTGGTGGAAAGGAAGCTAAGAATCTTAAAGCGCTTGGCCGGGTCCTCCACCACATTGGCAAGGTAAGGGGCCAGTTCACGGGTAAGCAACGAGGATGCCGCCACATTACGCTGATGCATCTCATCGCCCATCGCCAACGCACGGGAAATAATGAGCTTGAGGGAAATCGGGCCGGATTCCTGGAGCGCTCTCTTCATAGCAGGGCCCAAATCATTCTGGATCCAGCGCAGGCGGTCAATAACCTCCGTGGAGTTAGCGCCAAAGCGCATGACCTTGCCGATTCCTTCGTTAAAGGTGCTGTAGGCGTAATTGCCAAAGGTTTTATTGCGGACGACCCACAGCGGCATGGAACGGGTGATCATACCGGTCATGGGCCCAACACAGTGCATGCTGTGGTTGGAGATAAAGTGGATCTTACCGGAAGCGGCCATTTCTGCCGCCTCCTCCAGGGTGGAAGCCATCCCTTCATATACTGCAGCTCCCATAATAGCACCCTGCATCGGGCCGCACATCTCTCCCCAGGCGATGGGCGGGCCCGCATGGCCGATGGAATGGTCGTCCAACTCCGGGATCACTTCCCCGGCCGGGCACACATCAATGAGTTCCGGTTCTCCACTGAGGATGCGCCGCAGCGCTTCCTTATTGGCTTGTTCTATTCTTTCCATATCATTCACCAATTTCTTTCGTATTTAGTCGCATTACCGCGGCGGAGGGGTGCCGGGGAGGGGCAGCCCACTTATACTTGGGCTGGTTTGCTTTTTCATTGTGCCACTTTCCTGGCTTTTCGTCATCGTTTCCGGTATCTAAAAAAAACGATCTGGAATATGCATGGTGCACAACAGGCCATTTCATTATTTATCTTAGCACAGCACTACAAAGTCTCCATTTTCTATTAGTCGGCAATAAATTCGCCAAATTATTTGTGTCGATGGAGGAAACAATATGCAGCATCAACAAAATTCTTCCGCATTTCTTTGATTTTTCTTTAACAAACTTCAATTGATTGTGCAGATTGCCCACCACTATAGGCGATATTTCGTGCACAGAACCATTGTTAATGCCTTATCAAGTTGGTATAATCGCCTTGAAAGTTGAGCCTCAACCAAACCAAATAAGTTCTATCGTTCAAATCTGCTAAAGTGCAAGCTGGCATAGACCGTGCGTGAGGGGCGCAGGTCCTGTGCCAACAAGCACTTAACCAAAATGTGATCTGAAGTTCACTTAGGAGGTAAACTCTAATGGAAAAAAAGACTTTTATGCAAAAGCTGAAAAATATGGGGCCTGCCGCTATTATTACCAGCGCATTCATTGGCCCTGGCACCATTACCACCGCTACCCTGGTTGGCGTTAAGTTCCAGTATGCTCTGCTGTGGGCCGTTGTCTTCTCCGGCATCGCCCTCATCGTCCTCATGGAAATGTCCTCCCGCATCGCCATCGCTTCTCACAAGAATGTCATCGATGCAGCCATCGCCCTGAAGCCCGAAAGCCGCGGCTGGCGCCTGTTTGTCCAGATATTTGTCGGCTTAGCCGTCGGTATCTCCTGCTTCGCGTTCCAGTCTGGCAATGAGATCGGCGCCTCCGCCGGTCTGCAGGATATCACTGGGATGCCCCAGTGGGTCTCCGCTCTCATCATCGGCGTTATCGCCCTTATCGCCGCCTTAGCCTCCAATAAGGTCTTGGAGACCATCATGCAGGTATTCGTCAGCGTCATGGGTGTTCTGTTCCTTGTTACCGCTATTGCTGTTGCCCCCAACCTGGGCCAAGTCGTAACCGGTTTGGTTCCCGTTGTTCCCGAAGGTGGCTTGATGAACACCATGGCGCTGATCGGTACCACCCTTATCGGCATGAACCTCATCCTGCACTCCATCACCTCTCAGGGCAAGTACACTTCCATTGAGGAGCTGCCCGATGCCCGTTTTGACATTCGTTTCAACATCATTATCGGTATTATCATCACTGCTTCTATCCTTATCACTAGTGGCACTGTGCTGTATGGGACCGGCACTTCCGTCAATGGCGCCCTGACCTTCACTAAATCTCTGGAGCCGGTACTGGGTTCCTGGGCCCGTGTGGTAGGCGATATCGGCCTGCTGGCCGCCGGTCTGTCCTCTGCTATCGCAGTCGGCTTCACCTTCAAGACCATCTTCAGCGCCCTGTTCCACTGGGAGGGCGGTTCCTCCTGCACCAAGGCCAAGCTGCTGGCGATCATCGTTATCGTATTTGGCACCGTGCTGGCCATGGTAAATACCTCCCCCGCTGCCATCATCGTAGCGGCCCAGGCCATCAGCGGTTTCATTCTCCCCTTTATCGCTATTCTGCTGCTGGTCATTGCCAATAGCAAAAAACTGCTGGGCAACTACACCAACTCTGTCATTCGTAATGTACTGGGCGGCATTGCTGCTGTAGCTACCCTGGGTCTGGCCATTCGTGCCCTGTATAACCTCATTACCACCCTCGCTAAATAATATCTTCGTCCCCTCAATGTTTTTCCCTAAATATATTTTCTCACAAAAAGAGAGCACCCACAAGGTGCCCTCTTTTTGTATCTGCACAAAGTGGAATGCCAAAAACCGCCCGGCACAAAACCGGACGGTCTTTTTATTAAAGAACTTACAGCAGGATAATACCCGCGGCTTCGCATTTCTGCATGGTATCGTCATCCCACACCGAAGACTGCACCTCACCGATATGGGCGGTCCCCATCAGGAACATGCACAGTCTTGATTGGCCAATACCGCCACCAATGGTCAGCGGCAGCTTTCCGGCCAGCAGCATCCGGTGGAAGGGCAATGTACGGCGGTTTTCACAGCCGGAAAGGGTCAGCTGGCGGTCCAGTGCCGCAGGATCTACACGGATGCCCATGGAGGACAGCTCGAATGCTGTTCCCAGCACTCGGTTATAAACCAGCAGGTCACCATTTAGGGTCCAGTCATCGTAGTCTGGGGCACGGCCATCATGGGGCTGGCCGCTGCGCAGCTTACCGCCAATCTGCATTAGGAATACAGTGCCGCATTCCCTCGCAATGGCATTTTCCCGCTCCTTAGGGGTCAGCTCCGGGTAACGGTCTTCCAGCTCCTGTGTGGTGATGAAGGTGACCTCCGGCACCAGGTCCGGAACCGTATTCAGCTGCGGATATATGGCCCGCAGGGTGCGCTGAGTGGAAACGATCGCATCCACAATACTCTGTACCGTAGCCTTCAGATAGGCCACATTACGCTCCTCTGGCGTGATAACCTTTTCCCAATCCCACTGGTCCACATAGATGGAGTGAATGTTATCCAGCGTTTCATCCCGCCGGATGGCATTCATATCGGTATAAAGGCCCTTGCCGGGACGGAAGTCGTAGCGGTGCAGCGCCAGGCGCTTCCACTTGGCTAGGGAGTGCACCACCTGTGCATCCCGGCCGATATCCGGCACATCAAAGGAAACGGGGCGTTCCACTCCATTTAGGTCATCATTCAAGCCGGTGGAAGCCTCCACAAACAGCGGGGCCGATACCCGGCTGAGATTCAGATTTCCGCAGAGAGTATCCTCAAACACCCGCTTGATCAGGCTGATGGCCTTTTGGGTATCGTACAGGGAAAGGCAGCTGTGGTAACCTGCCGGAATGAACACTTTACTCATCGTTCCGCACTCCTTTGCGTAAAAAATATATCTGCAAGTATAGGCCTGCCCACGGCATTTGTCAAGCCAAAAATGAAATTTAACATGGCCTTAACTTGCAAAAAAGGCCAACCCACAGGGTCGGCCTCTCTCGGTTTGCAGGAACCGGCAAATATACTGCTCAAATCAATCCCTGCGCCCTGTAAAAAGCGATGAGCAGATCGACCATACGGCCGTAGCTCTGCACCCCATCGGTCTGGTCATTGGCCTTTAGGTAGGCATCGTTCCAGCGGTCAGCCGTTTCGCCTACCGGCGTTTCATACTTTTTCCAGTAACGGCTGTTGGCCGCCAGATCCCGCAGCACTCCTTCCGGCAGCAGCGTATAAATCTCCTGCCATGCGTTTGGGTCATAGCGGTACAGGCGGTTTGTAGCATGGATAAGTCCCATCATCGCGCCGCTGTACCGCAGCTCTGTATTATCGCTATTATAGCAGGCCAGATAAGCGATAAAATTCGCCTCATCCTCCCGCATAAAGCCGCAGATGTGGGAAAGCTCATGACACATGGTGGAGGAGATTCCATAGGCCGGTTGGTGTACATTGATATTCGGTTCCGAAATATAAGGGAAAATCACACCAGTCAGCTGAATATAGCTCATGACCTCTGAAAAATACATGGCTTTGGGGCGGGTCTGTCCCGCCAGGTCAAAGAGCTGTACCCCATAGATCTCATCCAGTGCCGTCACCGCACCAGTAGCGGTCTCCGCCAATTCCGCATAGGTCACGGAAGAAGCAAATACCCCCTCGCTATCTTCCTCACACTGTGGCCGCAGCTCCGCCGCCTGCCCCGCCAGCAGATGACAGAGTGACCGAAGCGTTTTCACATCCGTTGCCTCGGTTTGCAACCCCAGACTCTGCCCCACCGGAATACGGTAGTAATTAAGATCCCCGGTAAGAATAAACCAAAAGAATACCGCCGAAGCCGCCGAAACTATGATCCACAGCCGCTTTAAGCATACCAGCCACCAGCGTCCTTTCTGCCGGATGGCTTCCCGTATCCAAAGAACAAGGAACACCAGCGCAGCGGCCCCCAGCAAAAGCAGGATGACCTCCATTACCGAAAAGGGCACCCTCCCAGTCAGCGCTGTCAGAGCCGTTGCCATACCATGGTACCAGCCGCGGCTGTACAGGCGTTCCACTGCCTCGGCATTGCCGCGGGCCAAATGAATCAGCAATAATCCCAGCGGTGTCAGCAGGGTCAGCACTATGCAGGCAATGATGCCGCCCCGCTTCATGATCACTTTCGGGTTTTCAGTGGTTTTTATGGCCATGCTTCATCCTCACTGGGCCAGCTTGGCGTTGGTCTTTTCCATAAAGCGCTCCGCCCGTATTACGGCGCGGGTATGGCTGCCCTCGCCGATGGCACCGGCGGTATCTTCGGCATAAACCTTGAAAGAAAGAATTCTGCCCTCCACCGCGGTCAGTTCCGCCGTAACAGTCACTTTCATCCCCACCGGGCTGGCCGCGGTATGTCGCATATTCATCTCCGTTCCCACACTGGTGGTGCCTTCCTCCATCAGTCCGGCACAGCAGCCACAGGCTGCCGCTTCCATCCACGCAATAAGAACCGGGGTTGCCAATACAGGTAGGCTGCCGCTCCCCACATGGGCAGCGGTATCTGCCTCGGTAACGGTTTTATGTAAGGTAAAGATTTTGTTTTCCATAGTAGGTACTCCTTTTATGTTGTATTTTCTCGCCAAACATATTGAATGGACAATTATATTTAGCGTTATATCCTGTGTGAATTACTCAAACTGAATTAAGCACCTATTTGTACAATTATAAAATTTTTTGTTTGACTCAAGCTGAAATAAATTTTTTGTTTCTTTAACATTGGCAACAGTGTGGCTTCTACAGCGATTTTATCAATTCCAAAAGAGCTGATAAAATATAGCTCCCCTCTTTTCCGTAAAACTCTATAACATTCATTCAAGATCTTTTCTAACTCGTTTTCAACATGCGCAAGTGCATTATAGAACACAATAACATCGACGCTATCACTTGCCATCTGTAAGTTAATGGCATCCATCAGTAGAAAAACTATGTTTTCTGCATCCCTTACCGATGGCAGCAAGCGACTATCGTCTAAATCAATGCATGTTACAGAATGAGCATACTGGGCCGCTTCGAGGGAAAATTCTCCACTGCCGCAAGCAATTTCCAAAACATTTTTACATTCTATACTGTGAACGATTTGGTTTAGCGCCTCTGTAATCCTTCGCATATCCGTAGCCTCATATCGTCTTTTCTCATGCATTTTCATGCCTGTCCAAAATAGCATTTGTCATTCCACCTCTATTATAAAAAAAGACGCCGCATCTGTAAAGCGACATCTTTTTACAATCCGCAAAAGCCGCAGGTCGGCCCGCTCCATACAGAAACTTCACTCACTGCGCCGCCGGTATCCGCTCGTGCATCTGCAGGGTGCTCTGCTCCCAGCCGCAGCACAGGATATCCCCGGCACGCAGCTCCCCGGCCAGCAGCCGTTCCGTCAGCGGATCCTCCACCATGGTGCGTACCAGCCGCCGCAGCGGGCGCGCCCCATAGGGGCCCTCCTCCGCCCCCGCAACAATCTGTTCCACCACCGTGTCCTCAAATTCCATCCCGATCTCCTGCTCCCGCAGGCGGCTTTGCACCCCCTGCAGCAGCTGCACCGCGATCTGCCGCAGCTCTTCCTTTCTCAGTGGCTGGAACAGGATCGTCTCATCCAATCTACCCAGCAGCTCCGGCCGCAGCTGTTCCCGCAGTTTGGAGAGCACCATCGTCTTCGCGTCCGCCCCGGCATCGCCAAAGCCCATCCTCTGCGGATGCAGCATCGCCTCCGCTCCCAGGTTACTGGTCAAGATAACCACCGTATTGCTGAAGACCGCCAATCTGCCCTGGCTGTCGGTCAGTCGCCCGTCCTCCAGGATCTGCAGCAGCAAATTGTAAAGATCCGGGTGTGCCTTTTCTATCTCGTCAAAGACCACCACGCTCATTGGGTGTTTTTTCACCGCCTCAGTCAGGATGCCCCCTTCCTCACACCCCACATAACCGGGGGGCGCCCCGATAAGCCGGGAAATACTGTGCGGCTCCCGGTATTCGCTCATATCCAGCTTGATGATATTCTCCTCGCTGCCAAACAGCGTTTTGCCCAATGCGTAGCACAACTGGGTCTTGCCCACTCCACTGGGCCCCAGGAACAAAAAACTCCCGATGGGCCGCCGGGGATCCCGCAGCCCGGCATTGCTGCGCAGGATGGCATGGATAACCTTCTCCACCGCCTCCTGCTGTCCTACCACACTCTGCCGCAGGCCGTTTTCCAGCGCTCGGCCGAAAGGCCCTGTCCCACCGCAAGCCCGGTCATCGCCCCCGCCGCCTGTTGTACCTCCCGCTGGGTCAGCATCAGCCGCCGGGATGCTCTCATTCCGCTCTCCCAGCATATCCGCCCGGTGGATCCGCAGCCTGGCCGCCGCTTCATCCAGCAGGTCCAGCGCCTTATCCGGCAAAAAGCGCGCCGGGAAATACCGTACTGAAAGCCGGATCGCAGCCTCCAGTGCGTCCTCGGTAATGATCATCCCGTGGTGCTGTTCATAGCGCGGGCACAGCCCCCGCAGGATCGCCATTGTCTGTTCCTCGGTAGGCTCCTCCACCAGCACACTTTGGAACCGCCGGGCCAGCGCGCCGTCCTTTTCGATGGTCTTGCGGTACTCCGCTATGGTGGTGGCACCAATAACCTGCAATTCCCCGCGGGCAAGTTTCGGCTTCATGATATTAGCCGCATCTACCGCGCCTTCCGCCGCGCCAATGCCCATAATGGTATGAATCTCATCAATAAAAAGAATCACATCCCCAGCCGCCGCCACTTCCTCCATAATGGACCGGATCCGCTCCTCAAAGTCGCCGCGATACTTAGTACCGGCCACCATTGCTGGCAAGTCCAGAGTAATGATCCGCTTATCCGCCAGAGCCAGCGGCACCCGGCCCTCCGCAATGCGCTGCGCCAGCCCCTCCACCACGGCGGTCTTGCCCACTCCCGCCTCACCGATCAGACAGGGATTATTCTTGGAACGCCTGGAAAGGATCTGCAATAGCCGCTCTGTCTCCTGTTCCCGCCCAATGACCGGATCCAGCCGTCCCTGCCGGGCCAGCTCAGTCAGCTCCCGGCCAAATCGGTCCAGCATCACACTGCGGGTCTGCCGCTGGGCCTTTCCCACCACCTTGGGGATCTGCCGGTCGTTATTCTGCTCACACTGCTCCAGCCGTATCGTCTCTCGCAGGGCAATGGTCAGGTTGGGGATATCCACTGCGAGCTTATTCATCAGTCTTACCGCCCCGGAATCCTGTTGTCCGCACAGCGCCAGCAGCAGGTGCTCGGTCCCCGCCTGCAAAAATCCGCCCATCTGGGCCTCCCGCAGCGCTTCTTCCACTGCGGCGCGGTAATGCACCGTCGTTTCCTCCGACTCCAGCAGGGTGGGATGTCCCCTACCCACCATTTGCAGCAGGGCACGCTCGGTCTTTCCCGCTGTTACACGCCGCTGAAAAAGCAGCGTATAAGCCGCTCCGGCCCCCTCTCGCAGCAACGCCAGCAGCAAGTGCTCACTGCCGATATAGGTATGCCCTGCCTGCTGCGCCGCCCGCTGGGCGCCCTCCAATGCCGCGGCCGCCCGCGGTGTAAAGCCATTGTATTGATTCATAGGGTCTCCCCTCCTTTTTTGTTCTGCCCTTAATATTGGCTGCATCCAGTCGCTTAAACGCCGCACCAAAATCTCCCCGCGACATAAGATGGGGTGATCCCAATGTAAAGGAGGCATCTCTGCTATGTTTGGTAACTGCTGCAATACCTGCTGCCCTGCCGATAGCAACCGTGGGCTCTTCGGCATCTGCCTGAATGACGCCACCCTGGTCATCGTTCTTCTTGCTATCTGGCTGCTGAGCAGCGGCGGACTGAGCGGCTACGGCGGCTGTGGCTGTGGCTGTAATACATGCGGCGGCGGACGCAGTGGCTGCGGTGACTGCGGCTGCGGCTGCAACTAACCTTTTTTGAATAATAGGAGGGTACACTATGGGCTGCAATTCTTGTGGATGCGGCGGCAGCTGCGGCTGCGGCAATAACTGGTGGTGGATCATCATTCTCATTCTGGTGTGGCTGTGGCTCACCGGAGGCAATGCCACCAACATCTCCGCCTACCGCACCTGCGGCTGCGGCGATACCAGCACGAACGGCTGCGGCGGCTGCGGCTGTGGCTGCAATTAAGCCAACCCCACGCAAAAAAGGGAGCCAAAAGGCTCCCTTTTTTTATGCAGCATCATTCTTCTTTTGCGGGCAAAGGTACCGTTCCCTTTTCTATCAGGTCCGATCGCCGCCACAGCACCCCGCGGAATACTCCGCTGCGCCAGCATCATACGGTTGCGCATGGCTGCGCTGCTCAGCAGCCGCCGCACGGCAGAAAGGGTATCCCGCACGCTCTCGGTCCCCAGCGCCATCCCATAGCGAGTAAAGAACTCCAGGTTACGGCTCTCGCAGCCGGGGACGCTCAGCATCAGCACCGCCGGCACCCCCTTTTGGGCGATCTCGGTACAGGAAAGCCCGCCAGGCTTACCCACTACCAGGTCGGCCGCCGAATAGTAAAGATCCATCCGGTCGGTAAAGCCCACCGGGTACAGCCGCTCCAGGAATTTGGCATACCGCTGCAGCTCCTTCAGGTCGCCCTTGTTCTTCCCGCAGATGACCACCACAAAGCTATCCTTAGGCAGCCGACGCAGCAGTTTCAAGGCCAGGGTCGTCATCGGCCCGCAGCCAATGGAGCCGCTCATCACCAGCACCATCTCCCCCTGCTGGGGCAGGTGCAGCAACCGCCGGGCCACATTCCGGTCCACATGGGCGGCCATTGCCGGGTTGGTGGGAATACCCAGCGGCAGCAGACGATCCTCCGGGATGCCCCGGGCGGTAAATTCCGGGATCAGCCTCTCATCCGGAATGACCCAGTAATCGGGCGTGATCTCATCCACACAAGGACTGCAGGTGTAATCGGTAGCGATAAAATAAAACGGCTTTTTATATTCACATTTCCGGCGCAGTCTGGTCAGCATCTCCGCCGGGAACACATGCGGCGTCACTATGGCATCGAATCCACCCGAAAGCAGGTAGCGGTACAGCTGCGGCACACAGATGGCATTCATCTTGTATTCAAAGGAGGTCTCATCCTCCCCCAGCACCCGCTCTTCTTTTTTGCGGTAGCCCGCCCCGTATATTTTGGGGAAATACCGGTAGGCGATGGTGTGCAGGTGGCTGATCGCCTCCGAAAAATGCTTGGGCCCAAAGGAAAGAGCATCCGCCACCGCGCAGGTGTGCCCGCGAGATTCCAGCTCCCGGCGCAGGGCTGCCGCCGCGGCATTGTGTCCGCCGCCGGTATTGCAGGTCAGGATGAGAACTTTCATGTCGTTTCGGCCCCCTTTCTTTGGCAGCGCCGCAGCAGGGCGCACAGCCGCGGCCGGTTATACCGTTGGATGATAATACACGGAATGTGAGAGAACCCATACAGCAGCACTACCAATACCGCCATCGGTCCATGAGCAAAGACAAATACCAGCGGCGTCGCCAGCATCAGTACCCAGTGGATGAGCTCCGCCACACAGGTTTCCTGCAGCAGTCGGGTAGCGTTTTCGGCGTCGTTCTGCCCACGAATGGTCTTGGCATATTCATGCCCACCCCAGCGGCTTTTATCCGGCACCCTGTCCTTCCACTTGCGGATCCCCATTTTTTCATAGATCTTGCCGTTTTTCTCCCATGCGCAGGTCTTGTAGGGGAAGCGATCCCAGTGAAACCACCGGCGGGGCAGCAGCTCCCCAATGATCCCGCCGCTGATGCCCAAAGCCGCGATCACCCCCACCGAGATGGTCGCCTGCAGGGCGGCCTCCGGCGCAAACAGCCACAGCGCTCCCAGCATAGCCGCTACGGCCAGACAGATCAAAATGGGCGTCAAGATCGTCATAGGTTTCTCCTTTTCCTCATTTACAGTATGGCGAAAAAAGCTGTAAGAGGTATTATAGCATCGCGGCCGCCTTATTTCCATCCGGGAATATTAACATTATCTTAATTTGGGACACACCGGCCCATTTGGGTAAAAAAAGGAGGACCCTGCGATCCTCCTCTGTGCTCAGCGGTATTCCGCCGCCTGTCTGGCAATATAGGCCGATTCCGGCAGTGTATATTTCTCCCTGAATTTCACATACATCTCCCGGAACGCATCGCTGTCACGCTTCATTTCGTTCAGGTAGCGGTGGGAGTCCAGCGCGTCGTGCTGCAGCTCGATGACCGCCACCGCAATATTGGAGCAGTGGTCGGAAATCCGTTCATAGTCAGTCAGCAGGTCGGTTAGGATAAATCCCAGCTCGATGGAACAGCGGCCCGCCTGTAGGCGTGCCAGATGATTCTGCTTGATCTCCTTGGTCAGTGCGTCAATGACCTGCTCCAACGGCTCCACATGGTGGGCCATCTCATGGTCGGTATTGATATAGCAATCGGTTGTCAACTGCAAAATCTCCCGCACCGCAGCGGAAAGCACCCCCAACTCCCGCCGGGCCTCCTCCGAGAAAAACAGCGATTTGATCTCCAGCTCCTTGCCGGCCTTTACCAGGTTCACGGCGTGGTCGCCCAGCCGCTCAAAGTCCCCGATGGCGTGCTGCATTTTCCCCACGCGGCGGCTATCCTGCTGGGAAAGCGCCTGCGCCGAAAGGTACACCAGGTAGGTATCCAGCCGGTCCTCATACAGATCCAGCGTGTCCTCCTGCTTCAGTACCACCTCGGCGTCCTGCTCATTGTAGGCGCCGATGAGCGAGATCGCCCGTTCCAGCGAATCTCTTGCCGTCCCGGCCATTCGGAAGGTATAGTGGTCACACTCCTGCAGCGCCACCGAAGGGGAGCGGAGCAGCAGCAGGTCGGGCGCATACTGCATGGAGTCCTTAGGTGCCGTTTCGTCTTTGGCCTTCACCAGCCACTTGCCCAGCTTCACCAGGTACTTGGTAAATGGCATCAAAATGGCGGTAATAGCCAGGTTATAGATGGTATGCACCATGGCAATATTCCATGGTGTCACTGCAATATGGATAAAATCAAGCTGAAGCACCGAGGTGATTAACAGGTACAACGGCAGGCAGATAACAGTACCAATGACCTTGATGGAAAAGTGGATGACCGCCACCCGCTTGGCCTTGTAGCTTGTCCCAATGCTGGAAATCAGCGAGGTGGCGCAGGTGCCAATGTTCAGGCCCATCACCATGGGAATGACCATCTCATAGGTCAGGCTGCCGGTCAGCGCCAGCGCCTGCAGAATACCCACCGAGGCCGCCGAGCTTTGGATCACGGCGGTAAACAGGGTGGCCACCACCAGGCCCAGTAACGGGTTACGCAGCCCCGCTAGGATCGCCGAAAACTCCGGCATCTCCGCCAGCGGGCTTACCGCGTCGCTCATCACCACCATGCCGTACATCAGCACTGTAAAGCCCACCAGCACCGTACCAATGCTCTTTTTCTTATCGTTTTTACACACCATCATCATCACTACGCCGATGATGGCTAAAATGGGCGAGAAATTTTCGGGCTTCAGCATCTTCAGCCACACATTCCCGCTTTGAATGCCGGAAAGGGAGAGGATCCACGCCGTCAGCGTGGTGCCGATATTCGCGCCGAAGATGACATACAGCGTCTGGCCAAATTTCATGATCCCGGAATTGACCAGACCCACCAGCATAACCGTGACCGCCGAGGAAGACTGCACCGCTATGGTAATGGCCGCGCCCAGCAGCAGGCTCACCCAGGGGCTCGCTGTCATTGTTTTCAGCAGCTGCTCCAGCTTACCGCCCGCCATCTTTTCCAGGTTACTGGACATCACATTCATACCGAACAGGAAAAAGGCCAGGCCCAGTACCAGCCGCAGAAGCGCAAAAATATCCATGTCTTCTTCTCCTCCGGGCATCCACCCGCCCATTACTTCATCTTTGCATACTGTTTTATTGTAACTCATTTGGGGGAAAGTTGTCCAGTCAATTTGCCGCAAAGGATGCTTTTTCCCCATATTTGTGCAGTTGCATAAATATAGGGCAGGCCCAGCGGCCCGCCCTATATTTTTTGCCGAATATTCAGTTCATGCGCCGGCGCTGAGCTCGCCTGCGCTGCTTGGCACGGCGGCGCCGCCGCGCCATAAAGTACGCCCGCAGCACAAATAGGATCACGATCAACGCCCCCAGCACTATGCCAATCCATTTCAGCACCGTCAGCACCACAGAGCCGCTGCCGGCCGTCGTGACATCATCCTTTGGCACATCCTCCACGGGGGCATAGGTCTCCACAGTGTACTCCATTGGGAAAGTTCCCACCAGCTCACCACCGCACCACAGCTCCACCTGCGGGTCTATGCGTTCTCCCACCTTATATCGGCTGGGGATATTATATTTCAGCGCGATGCTCTCTACCGCCGTTCCCTTCGGCACCAGCACATCCAGGTCGCCCGTCGCCGCTATATGCACCATCCCGGCAGTATTGGTCAGGCTCCCCACCGGGATATCATACGCCGCTATCTCATCGGTCTTTACCGAAACCATACTGTACCGCTCAAAGCAGTAATCAAAAAGCGCTATGGTGTCCTTGTACTTGCCCCACTTGTCGCTGCAGTCCAGCACCACGCACAGCAAAGAAAGTCCATCCTTCTCCGCCCAGGTCACCGCCGTATGCTGCGCCTCGGTGGTCCAGCCCAGCTTGCCGCCCTTAGCGTAGGGATAGTAGTAAGCGCTTTCCACCAACATATGGTGGTGGGTACCGATGTTTCTTGCCACATCCTTTTTGTTGGTCTTGGGGATGGTATACTCCGTCGCGCAGAAATATTCCTCAAAGCCCGGCACCGTCATCGCCCACCGGGTGATGCGCGCCATATCATAGGCAGTGGTATAGTGGTCCTTATCCGGCAGGCCGTGCGCGTTGGTAAAGTGGGTATCGCTCAGTCCCAGCGCCGCCACCTGCTGGTTCATCAGCTCCGCAAAGTCGGTCAGGCTCCCGCTCACCGCCTGGGCTATGGCATTGGCGCAGTCATTGGCGGATTCCACCATCGCCCCGTACAGCGCATCCTTCAGGGTAATGATCTCCCCCGGCTCCAGCGCCAGGTGGGTGGTCTCGCCCCATTTCCATACATCGCTTACCGTTTCCTGAGAAATGGTGATGCGGTCCTCCGGCTTGGCGTAGGTCAGTCCCAGCGCTGTTGTCAGTATCTTGGTAATGCTGGCCGGATACTCCTTCTCGTACATGTTTTTTTGCAGCAGCACCTGCCCGGTCTTGGCGTCCATCACCACATAGGCATTGCTGTAGGTTTCCGGCACATCATCCTCCGCCGCCATGGCCGGTGTTATCAGGCCGGTTGTTATTATCATCATCGCTGCCAGCAGCAGCGCCGTTACTCTCTTCATTCTGTTCGTTCTCCGTTAAAATGGGGTATGTTTTTATTATAGTGTCCACTGCCGCGAAAGTAAATGAACTGTGCGTGAATTTTGATTGATTTTTTCCAGCTGGTATGATAGAATACTTTAGTAACCTCAAAAATGCTGGAATAGCTCAGCCGGTAGAGCAGCTGATTCGTAATCAGCAGGTCGCGTGTTCAAGTCACGTTTCCAGCTCCATTCTCCCTGCCTTCGGGCAGGGAGTTTTTCTTCCCCCCCGCTTCCCTTGCGTCCGACCGCGTTTTATGCTATCCTTAAATAAATATATCCATCAAGAAAAGAAGGTGCCCCTTATGTCCCTGCAGGAATCCGGCGAAATGTATCTGGAAACCATCCTTGTTCTCTCCCAACGCACAGGCTTTGTCCGCGCCATCGATATCGGAGAGGAAATGGGCTACTCCAAGCCCAGCGTCAGCCGCGCTGTCGGCATTTTGCGGCAGGGGGGCTATATCCATGTGGCGGAAGATGGCGGCATCACCCTCACTGAATCCGGCCAGGCCGTGGCGGAAAAGATCTACGAGCGTCATCGCCTGCTCACCAGCTTTTTGGTCAAACTTGGCGTTGACGAAAAGACCGCTGCGGAGGACGCCTGCAAAATGGAGCATGTCATCAGCGATGCCTCCATGGAAGCCATCAAGCGCCACGCCATGGGCCACATCCAGTAAGTTCACCGGGAGGTACGGCTATGCACGAGATCAAATGTCCCAAATGCGGCGAAGTCTTTACCGTGGATGAATCCGGCTATGCAGCCATCGTGGGTCAGGTACGGGATGAAGAATTTCACCGGGAGCTGGCCCAGCGGGAAAAGCAGCTGGCCGCCGAAAAAGAAAAAGATCTGGCCCTGGTACGCACTCAGGCCGCCCGCTCTCAGGAGCAGTCCGAGGCCCAGCTGCAGCGGCAGATCGAAGAACTGAAGGCCCAGCTTCTCTCCCAGCAGGCCCAGCGGGAGCTGGCCGTACAGAAAGCCCTGGAGCAGCAGACCGCCGATCTTTCCGCCCGGGATCAGACCATTACTGAACTGCGGACCCGCCTGAACGCCGCTCAAACCGAGCGGGAGCTGGCCATTCAAAAAGTGACCTCTGAGAAGAAGGACGAACTGATCGAAAGTCAGCGGGAAATCGATAAGCTGACCTATCAGCTGAAGGAAGCCGCAGCCGCCAGCCGGGAAAAGGAGCAGGAGCTGCGGGAAAGCTACAAGCGGGAGCTCAGCAGCAAGGATGAGGTCATCGCTTATTATAAGGACCTCAAAACCCGCCTTTCCACCAAAATGGTGGGAGAAACGCTGGAACAGCACTGTGAGATCGAATTCAACCGTCTGCGGTCCGCCGCTTTCCCCAACGCTTACTTTGAGAAGGACAACGACGCCCGCACCGGCAGCAAAGGCGATTACATCTTCCGGGAGTCCACCTCCGATGGCATCGAATTTCTCTCCATCATGTTCGAGATGAAAAACGAGATGGATACCACCGCCAGCAAGAAAAAGAACGAGGATTTCTTCCGGGAACTGGATAAGGACCGTCAGGAAAAGGGCTGCGAATATGCCGTCCTGGTTTCCCTGCTGGAGCCGGACAGCGAGCTGTATGGCGGCATCACCGATGTCAGCTACCGCTACCCCAAGATGTATGTCATCCGTCCTCAGTTCTTCATTCCCATCATCACCCTGCTGCGGGGCTCGGCACTCCATACGGTGGAATACCGCCGGCAGTTGGCGGAGATCCGTAATCAGAATATCGATATCTCCCACTTCGAGGAGGAAATGAACGACTTCAAGACCCGCTTCGGCCGCAATTACGATTTGGCCAGCCGCAAGTTCAAAACCGCCATCGAGGAGATCGATAAAACCATCGACCACCTGCAAAAGACCAAGGACGCCCTGCTCTCCTCCGAAAATAATCTCCGCCTGGCCAATGATAAAGCCCAGGAGCTTTCAGTCAAGCGCCTGACGAAAAACAATCCCACCATGCAGGCCAAGTTTAAGGAGCTGGAAGCCGCCAAAACTCCTCCCCTGCCGCAGGAACCAAACGAATAACAAAATCAGCACCGTGGAACTGCTCCTCGGTGCTGTTTTCATTCTTCCGCGCGCTCTCCACCCCCGGCGGGCACCCCTGCGCTCCCCAGGGCCGTGCCTCCGCTGCGCTTCGGGCAGCCCTTTCCCGCTCCGGTGCGCCCGCCTGCCTTTTCCCTGCCGCAGCTCATATGCACCGTTCGCAGTACTCCGCCACATCAAAGGGATCCAGCCCGCTGTCCTTCCTCAGGTACAGCGGGTGGTGCGGGTGCCCCTTCACCGAGCGCTTCCCTGCCGTGACCCACCGGGCGCCATGCCGCTCCCCGGCCGCTATCATATCCTGCACACAGCTTTTCAGGTAGGGCCGCATCTCTATGATGTTCCCCCAGGCCGCCCATACCGTCGGCTCCTTACTCAGTTCCAAAATATACTCGAAAGCCTCCATATTGGCCCGGTGCAGCCGCTCATCCCGCTCCCGTGCCATATCCTGCGGCCGGGTAGCCCGCTGCGGGTACACATTAAACATAATAAAGCTGTCGTACCCATTTCCCAGCGCGATCCGCTCCACCGATTTCAGGGTATTATCCAGGTGGTCCGGCTCCGCCGTGGAGGGGTTCACCCCAATGCAGATAAGCGGTTTCTCTCCCTTGGTTCCCAGCACATATCGGTACTCCGTATAAAAGTCCGGCACATACAGCCACCGGCCGGTATCGTAGTCCGCCTCCCGGCCGCTTTGGCGCATCGCCTCGGCAAAGGATAATACCTCCATCTCACTGGTAGCTATGGCGGGAATATGCATACTGGCACCTCCGGGAAAAATACTTTTCCCCATCATAGCGTATTTTTCCCCAAACGGCAAGTCCCTCTGTTTTCCCCTTACTTGCCCATCTCCTCCCGCAGCCGCTCTATAGCGTGCTTCTCCAGCCGGGAAACATAGCTCCTGGAGATCCCCAGCTTCCTGGCCACCTCCCGCTGGGTCATCGGCGGCCGGTTATCCAGCCCGTAACGCAGCCGCAGCACCCGCTGCTCCCGTCCCTCCAGCACCCCAAAGACCTTCCGTAGTTTTTCAGCTTTCAGCGTTAGGTCCAGCCGTGTAATGATATCCTCCTCATCGCTCACCAGCTCCATCAGCGTCAGGCTGTTGCCGTCCCGGTCGGTATCCAGCGGGTCCTCCAATGAAACATCCCCCGCCGTCTTCCTTCGCGCCCTAAAATACATCAGAATCTCATTCTCAATACACCTAGAAGCATAAGTCGCGAATTTTGTCTTCTTCTCCAAGTTATAGGTCTCCACCGCCTTTATCAACCCTATCGTCCCTATCGAGATCAGATCATCCTGCTCCCCGCTCACCGCGTAGTACTTCTTCACGATGTGCGCCACCAGTCGCAGATTGTGCTCCACCAGCTCGTTCCGTGCCGCCCGGTCTCCTCGGCTCATCCGCTCCAGGCAGTCCCGCTCCTGCTTAGCCGTCAGCGGCCGCGGGAATGAACCTGAAGTCGAAACATGCAGCGTCAGCAGCCACAGCCCGCCCAGCAGCGTCAGTACCATTGCTCCCAGCATCACTTATTCCCCCTCTCTCTTTAGAGGGTATGCCCCGCCGACAGAAAAATGCCAGTCCCGCCTCAAATGGACAAAGCCCTCCGCCCGCTTTGCCCCTCCGCCCAAAATACCGCCCGATCCCTGTCGGATACTTGATATTTTTGCCGCCTTATAATAAAATTAGTCTATCCTAATTTTAATTGCCACATGTCAAGGGAAAGGATTATCACTATGACTTTGAATGAACTCAAAACCGGCTCCTCCGGTATCATCACGGCCGTGGGCGGCGATGGCCCGCTGCGCTGCCGCCTTTTGGATATGGGCCTCATCCCCCACACCCGCGTCACCCTGCAAAAGGTCGCCCCCATGGGCGATCCCATCGAGATAAGGGTCCGCGGCTATGAGCTGACCCTGCGGGTGGAGGAAGCCCAAAAGATCGAGGTAAAGGAGGCCGCGGAAATATGATCTTCGCATTGGCCGGCAATCAGAATTGCGGCAAAACCACCCTGTTCAATGCCCTCACCGGCTCCAATCAGCATGTCGGCAATTTTCCCGGCGTCACCGTCGATCAGAAAATGGGCGATATCCGGGGCGAGAAAAATTGCTCCGTCGTCGATCTGCCAGGCATCTATTCGCTGCGGCCCTATACCCAGGAGGAGATCGTCACCCGGGATTTCATCCTGAACCAAAAGCCGGATGGCATCATCAATATTGTGGATGCCACCAATATCGAGCGTAATCTCTACCTTACTTTGCAGCTTTTGGAGCTGCGGGTCCCCATGGTACTGGCCCTCAATATGATGGATGAGGTGCGCGCCAACGGTGGCTCCATCGATGTGCAAAAAATGAGCGCCGCCCTCGGCATTCCGGTGGTACCCATTTCCGCCGCCAAGGGCGAGGGTGTATCGGAGCTTATCACCCAGGCGCTCACCGTCGCCCGGGGCAAAATCCTACCCAAGGTCACAGATTTCTGCACCGATGATTCCGCCGTCCACCGCTGCCTGCACGCCGTTATCCACCTCATCTCGGATCACGCCGAACGGCTGGGCGTCCCCACCCGTTTCTGCGCCGCCAAGCTCATTGAGGGCGGCGATACGCTGGAAAAGGACCTGCGGCTGGATGAAAACGAAAAGGAGCTGCTGGAACACTGCATCGTCCAGATGGAAAACGAAACCGGGCTGGACCGCAATGCCGCCCTGGCCGATATGCGCTATACCTTCATCGAAGGGGTCGTCGCCGCCTCGGTCACCAAGTGCCACGAAAGCCGCGAGCACGCCCGCTCCGTCCGGTTCGATCAGATCCTTACCGGCCGGTACACCGCCATTCCCACCTTTTTGGCGGTCATGTTTCTCACCTTCTACCTCACCTTCCATGTCATCGGCCAGCGTCTTTCCGATCTCCTGGCCGTCGGCATTGATGCGCTCACCGCCCTGGTCGATGGCGCCCTCACTGCCTACGGCATCAATCCGGTGGTCCACAGCCTCATCATCGATGGCATCTTTGCCGGCGTGGGCAGCGTGCTGGTGTTCCTGCCCATCATCGTCACCCTGTTTTTCTTTCTCTCCATCCTGGAAGACACCGGCTACATGGCCCGTGTCGCCTTTGTAATGGATAAGCCGCTGCGCCGCATCGGTCTTTCGGGCCGCAGCATCGTGCCGCTGCTCATCGGCTTCGGCTGCTCGGTGCCGGCCATCATGGCCACCCGCACCGTCTCCTCCGATCGCGACCGCAAAATGACCATTCTCCTCACCCCTTACATGAGCTGCTCTGCCAAAATCTCCATCTACGCCTTTTTTTACGGCGGCATTTTTCCCGCAGTACGGTGCCCTGGTGATGATCGCCCTTTATCTTCTCGGCATCCTCATCGGCATCGTGGCGGCCCTCATCATGAACCACACCGCCTTCCGCGGCAAGCCCGTCCCTTTGTGATGGAGCTGCCCAACTACCGGCTCCCCAGTGCCAAAAGCGTGGGACTGCTGCTGTGGGAAAAAGCCAAAGACTTCCTGCAGCGCGCTTTCACTGTCATTTTCCTGGCCACCATCATCATCTGGTTCCTGCAAGGCTTCGATACCCGACTCAATGTCGTGGCGGATAGCTCTTATAGCCTATTGGCGCTCATCGGCCAATGGATCGCTCCCCTTTTCGCCCCCCTCGGCTTCGCCGATTGGCGCTGCGCCACCGCCCTCATTTCTGGCTTTGTCGCCAAGGAATCTGTCGTCAGCACCCTGGAGGTCCTGCTGGGCGGTGCGGCCGTCACCGGGATGTTCTCTCCCCGGGCCGCCATCAGCTTTTTGGTCTTTACCCTGCTGTATACCCCCTGTGTGGCGGCCATAGCCACCATCCGCCGGGAGCTCGGCTCCACCGTGAAAACAGTCGGCGTGGTAATCCTGCAATGCGGTGTAGCATGGCTAGTAGGCTGGCTGGCCTATGCCATCACAGGGCTGTTCTGATGGGCCCCCTCGATTGGCTGCTGCTGGCAGTAATCGCCACCGGCACATTTTTCGCTCTCCGGGCCGTCCGCCGGGGCCATACCGGCAGCTGCTGTGGCGATTGCGCCCGCTGCCGCCGTACCGATTGCGGCAAAAATTCAAAGACCGGGTAAAACCGCCGTTGCCCTCCTGCAAAATGACATCACCCGTCTAATCCGAAATTTATATCAATTTTTCAAAAAGCACTTGACTCCTACGCTGCGTAATAGTTTATTGTATCCTTATCGAGCGGAGGGAAAGGAAAATGATGACAGTAAATGAAGCAAGCAAATTGACTGGAGTGAGTATACGCACTCTGCAATATTACGATACCATCGGGCTTCTGCCGCCTGCCGGATATACCGAGGCGGGATACCGGCTGTATGACGATACAGCGATGGAACGCTTACAGCAGATTTTACTGTTCAGGGAGCTGGAATTTCCGCTAAAAGAAATCAAACGCATCCTCGATTCTCCCAATTTTGATCGAAGCAAAGCGCTGGAGCAGCAAATTGAATTGCTTACGATGAAAAAGGAGCATCTCGAAACTCTCATTCTTTTCGCTCGAGGAATAAAAGTAATGGGAGTAAACTATATGGATTTCAAAGCATTTGATACCAAAAAGATCGATGAGTACTCTAAGCTCGCCAAAGAGCAGTGGGGTCACACAGCAGAGTACAAAGAGTATGAAGAAAAAACAAAGGACTGGACAAAAGATGACGAAGCTGCCATCGCGGATGAATTTATGAAAATATTTGTTGAGTTCGGGCAGATGAAAAAAATGAACCCATCGGATGAGGCGGTTCAGGCACAGGTAAAAAAACTCCAAGATTATATTACAGAGCATTTTTATACCTGCTCCCCTAAAATCCTGAATGGACTCGGAAAAATGTACGCCGGCGGAGGAGAACTTACCAAAAACATCGACACCGCTGGCGGAACCGGTACTGCTGAATTTACTAGCAAAGCCATCGAGCATTATTGCGGGTAATCTGCTTTTTTGACTGCCTGCCGTTTGGCCGTGCGGCTATACCCGCTGCTACTGCATCACCCACAGCAGGCCAAGAATCAACCGGCAAAACCGCTTTTTATGGCCCCTGCAAAATCCGGGACACCGGCCGCAGGCCAAACCGCCCGCCGGGCGGTTTCAGCGGGCGAAGCCCGCTGGCCCCGGCTTCGCCGGGGCGGCCTGCGGCCGGGCCCTTCCTCAGCAGTGCCCCGCTTCTTCGCCATTTGCCTCTCCCCCTCCTCTACCCCAGGGAGGTTTTTTTAGAACGGAAACCCACCTCAATCGCAGATAAAATAGCCAAAACAAAGCCACCGCATTTATCACAAGGTTATCAACCGCCGTTGCGAGTCATTAGCATTTTCAGGCGGCCTGTCATTTAGTCGCAACGCATCCCCTGCCCTCTTCCTTCCCGGAGAAGGCCTTCTTTTGGTGGATAACTCCCTCCATTTACGCACTACACTAAGGGAAGAAATTTACCCCAATTTTCAATAACGCAACCACATTTGTCGCAAAAGCCCCCAGCCGCCGTTGCGAATCAATAGCGGTTTTCAGGTGGACTGCCGTTTGGCCACAGCGCATCCCCTCCCCTACTCCGGAGAGGGCTTTTCTTTTGGTGGACAACTCCCCCACTTATGCGCTATACTGGGGATGGAAATTTGCCCCGGAGGTGATTTTTATGATCTACACCGTCACCCTCAATCCCGCTATTGATGAAACACTGGAAGTGGAGCATTTGCGGCCCGGCGCCACCCACCGGGTTCTTTCCCGCTGCCGCTATGCCGGCGGCAAGGGCATCAATGTGGCAAGGGCCCTGCGTGTCTTTGCTGAGGAGTGCACCACTCTGACCATCGCGGGCGGGACGACCGGCCAGGAGCTGGCCGGGCTGCTGCGGCAGGAGGAGCTGCCCTGTACCGTCTATGCGGCCTCTCACCCCACCCGGGTCAATCTCAAAATCTCCTCCCGGGGGGATGGACTGACCACCGAGCTGAACGCCCCCGGTCTGCTGGGGGAGGCCGCCCCTGCTGGGCGCCTGCGGGAGGAGCTGCTGGAGCGCCTTTTGCCGGGGGATGTGGTGGTGCTGTGCGGCAGCCTGCCGCAAGATTTACCGGCCGGATGGTACCGGGATCTCACCGCTGAGTGCCGGAAAAAGGGGGCCACCGTTTACCTGGATACCGCCGGGGAGCCACTGATTTTGGGGATCACTGCGAAGCCGGACTGCATAAAACCCAACCGGGAGGAGCTGGAGCCCCTGTACGGCTACCGCCTGGCAACCACTGAATCCCTGGCGGAAGCGGCCTGGCAGCTGCTGCACCGCGGGGTAGGACAGGTGGTGGTTTCCCTGGGGGCGCAGGGGGCGCTGCTGGCCACCCGGGAAGCGGTACTTTTTGCCGCGGCCCCTACTGTGACCGCGCTTAATACCACAGGGGCCGGGGATACCATGACGGCGGCCCTCATCTATGCCCGGCTGCACGGGCTCACACCCGAGGAGACCCTGCAATTTGCGGTAGCGGCCGCTACCGCAAAGGTGGTACGGGCCGGAACGCAGCCCCCCGTGATGAGCGACATAGGCGCCCTGCTGCCGCAGGTGGAGGTACGGTCCATTTAGGGTGCAGGAAAGAAAGCCGCCGCCCAAAACGCCGGTTTGCACCAAATGATTCAATTGTCACCTTCTCGAGAAAGGGAGGGCCCGGGAGGACGATCGGTCACACTTTGCAAAGCCCTCTACTAATATAATACGCAAAATAGAACGGATGTTCCTGCATGGAATGTCCGTTTTTTGAAAATTTTTTTATTTTTGGTGGATTTTAGGGGATAGGGTGGCAATATTTCTCTAAATAATGGATTTTATAGAGATATTTTGGACGATACAAATGGACCTTTTCGATGCGATATCTGCACTGTTTGCCGAGTCCTCATAGGCTCCCTTATGCAAAGGGTAAGCGGCGCTCCAACCCATAGCCTCCCCTGTGTAAGAGGTAACGAAGTGGCGGCAAGAAAAGTAGGCAAAAGTCATTCAGGGCTCCGCCCTAAAAACCCAACGCGTCGGTACGCCCCGTATAATTGGGGCCCCCGCAAGGTCGCAAGACCTTGTGGGGAAAGGAGGATGCACCGCAGCGGGGAGGGCTGCCCGGAGCAAAGCGCAGGGTCAGCCCGACTTAAGCGAAGGTTGCGTCCGACGCGACGACGCTTATAAGGTGCCGCAGGCGCATTTCGGATTTGTTTTTCCCGATTATTGAGGGAAAGACAATATTCGTATCCAGCACAGCTAAGCGTCAAAGGGGTTTGGCAAGGGGGAATTCGTCCTCATTGACCCGCTTTTGCCTCTTTTTGGCGGTGCAAAAGGAGACCCCCGCCGGGTAGGCGACCATCGGCAGCATGGTACCGCTGGTACTGATCAGCCACCGCTGGGGCATTAAATGGGGCACCTTTACCGCCTTTGTTTACAGCCTGCTGCAGCTTATCCTGGGTGTGGATAATGTGCAGTACGCCACCAGTGTGGGCATGGCGATTGCCATTATCCTGCTGGACTATATCATTGCCTACACCGTGATCGGGCTTTCTTCAATGTTCGGCTCCAGTCGGCCGGCCATCATTGGCGGTGTGGTGGTGACGCTGGGACTACGCTTCCTGTGCCACTTCCTTACCGGGTGGATGATCTGGGATGCGCTGTGGCCCAACGAGTTTGGCATGACCTCCGCGGTGTATTCGCTGTGGTACAATGGCTCCTACATGCTGCCGGAGATCGTGATCACCGCGATACTGGCCTGCATTCTGGTGCCGTGGCTGAACAAAGCCTTCCCCGCCAAGAAATAACCCTGCGGCTGATACAAGGCCGCCCCGCCGGCGGCGCCCCCGAAGGGGGCGCCGCACCCCGCCCGGAAGGGCGGGAGCCCGGTGCCGAAAGCACCGGGCAGCGGGGCGGTCTTTTTGCGCCTTGCAGAGGGTGGCGGAGGGCAATTTTGCAGGCTTGCGGCCCGTAAAGGGGGCCGCGGAGGAGGCGGGACTGGCGGGGCGCAGCCCCCGGCGGCGGAGCCGCCGCTGCGGACGAAGTCCGCAAAAACCGCCCGGAGGGCGGTTTGGGCTGCGCCCCGGGCCCGCGCCTTTCGCGGGCTATCCGCCGTAATCTGCCGGGCCGGGATTTTCGGTGCAGTAGACCGCTTCGCTGATAGCCCGGAATACCGAGGCAGGGGTCTGGCCGCCGGCGCGGCCGCCCTCCTGGAACACCACCAGGACATATTTGGGCTCCCCGGCGGGGAAAAAGCCCCCGAACCAGGCGTGGACGATCTCCTCGCCCTCCTGGTACCGGCCGGTTTGGGCGGAGGCGGTTTTGCCGCCGGCACCGCAGTAGCGGTTAGCCGCCCGGTAGCCGGTGCCCTCCTCCACCACGCTTACCAGCAGGGCGCGCAGGGTCTCGGCGGTTTCGGTGTTCATCACCCGGATGGGCTCACCGGCAGGATCACTTTGCAGGATTTTGCCGTCAAAGCTCCTGCCCGCGAAAAGGGTGGGCTGCACCGCATAGCCGCCATTGGCTACGGTAGCCAGCATCCCAGCGACCTGTACCGGGGTGGCGGTGAGCCTGCCCTGGCCAAACGAGAGGTTGGCGAGTTCCCCGGGAGTGGCCTGCGCCAATGTGGGGAGCGACCCGGCGGAAGAATTGACGCCCTCCGCCAATTGGCTCCCGGCCCCAAAGCCCAGCCGCTGGGCCATCCGCAGCAGGGCCTGGGCACCGGTACGCTGGCCCAGCTCCACGAAGTAGGGATTGCAGGAAAGCTGCATGGCCTGCTGTAAATCCAGCGTTCCGTGGCCCGCCCGCTCGTGGCAGAAGTAGGAGTGATCTCCCAGGCGGTAGAATCCCTCGCAGCAGTAGTTCTCCGGCAGCTCCACCTCATTTTCCAGGGCAGCGGCCGCCACGCACACCTTAAAAATGGAGCCAACATTCCAGGCGGCGGTGGCCCGGTTCAGAAGAGGACTGTCTGCTGACTCCAGTGCCGCGGCCACATCGGTCACATCGTAACCCGGGAAGCTGGCCATGGCGCGGATGGCACCGGTTTCAGCTTCCAGCAGCACAACAGCACCCCGACCCAGCACTGCGCCTTCCCGCTCCACAATCGTTTGCAGGTCCTTATCCAGCGTTAGGACAATGCCGGCCGTGTGATCGGTGGGATCGGTCACCTCCGGGGCCTGCCCGGTGGCCTGCCGCCAGGCATTTACCGTGTAGCGTACAGTGATCTCTCCACCCCAGCGGGTCAACTGCTCCTCGTAGCCGGATTCAATGCCGCAGATGCCGCGGCCTTCACCATTGATATAGCCGATGATGTGCGGGGCCAACTGATCGGCGCTGTAACGCTGCGGGATCTGGAGGGTGGTGATGCCCTCCCCAGAGATGGGGAAATCACTGGGGAGGAGCACCGGGCGGCCGCTTTGCAGCAGGGGATAGATCTCCTCGAACTGTTCCGCCGAAAGGCCTTGCCGCAGGGCGGTCATGGCCGCTGGGGTTGGTCCACCGCCAAGACCGTTTTTTCGCTTTCATTCACCAGTGGGCGCAGCCGGCAATCGTAGATATTGCCGCGCGCCGTACCGGCCGAAAGGGTATAGCGGCTCTGCGCCGCGGCGGTTTGGCGGTACTGTTCCCCCTGGCCAATGACAAAAATGCGCAGCAGCACCCCGCACAGCGCCAGCAGCAAAATGACATGTACCCACAGCACCCGGCGGGCCAACGAATTTCTCATACCCATAGGCGTAAAAGGGCGCCGCGGTAATCCCGGGCGACCTGCGCCGGAGCATGAGTGATGCACAGTGCGTCACCGGCCTGTCGACCCAGGGCCACCCGTTTTTCCCCGTTCATCATGGTAAAGCTGAGCAGCGCTTCCTCCACCCCGCGCTGCGTCACCTGCCCGGCGGGGACGGCGCATCCCGCCCGCTGAGCGTCATTAAAGGGGCTGTGGGTGACGGTAAGGATGGGCTTCTCATTCTGCATCATGCGCAGCAAAAGCGGCGTGTAGGGGCCATAGGGGGCATCACAGCGGCGGTCATCCCCATAGTAAAGGATATCCGCCAGGCCGTACAGGGTACGCTGGCGGCGCTCGCTTTGGGCATCCAGCAGCAGGATATTCTCCCAGTTGTTTTCCCGGATCACGCGGCGCAGCAGCTGCTTATCGCCGCCGTTGCCGGCAATGACCGCCGCGATGCCCTGTTCCCGCAGGCTGCCGGCCGCGCCCACCAGCAGCTCCGGCAAATGCCGGTCATTGAGGTGCCCGGCATAGGCGGCGATAACGGGATAACGCTCCCGCAGGGCCCGGATCGCTTCAGCGTCGGCTTCCCGCAGGGGCTGGGGAGATGCCTGCGGCGGAGCGGGCGCCGGCAGGGTGGCCAGGTGGGCCGGGGTGATCTCCTTTTGGCGGCAGTAGTCCTCCCCCTTTTGCAGGAAGGAGACCACGGTATCGGCCCCGCGCAGCGCATAGCCCATGGCATACTCCGCGATGCACTGATTGAGGCGGCTGTCCTCCGCGGGGTAAAGCTCCCGCTGCAGCTCCGGCCAGGTCTCCCTCAACTCAAAGACGGTTTTCGCATGGGCCAGCTTGGCGATGCGCTGAGCGCAGAAATAATCGTAGGGGTAGCCGCTGGCCGCAATGACGATTTCCGGATGATAGCGCTCCACCAATTTGGGGGCGTTCAGATACAATTTTTTGAGGAAGGACTGCACGCTTTTGCGGTACTCCCCCACCCCGTGGTCATAATCCGGAGAGAGAAGCGGGCAAAAGGTGACACCCTCCAGCCGCTGCTCCTCCATCTCCTTTTCCACGGTCAGATTTTTGCCGCGGCGGTGGCTGTACCCGGCGGTCACGATGGTGACCTCATCGCCGCACTGCTGCCAGCCCTGCGCCAACTGCACCGCCCGGCAATCCCCGCCCGATGAGGGCAGCGCCGCGTGGTGGTCAATATACAGGATCTTCATACTGATTTCCTCCGTTTGATGCGATTGAGGAAAGTATGGGATGCCCCCGGCAGGATAATCATTGCCACGGGGGAAAATCCATCCGCTGCCGTATTGCAACCGGCGGCCGCAGCCTGTATAATCATAATGAAAAATGACGAACCAACCCCGAAGGAGGCCCCATGGAGCTGCTGATTGTGACCGGTCTTTCCGGCGCGGGCAAGACCCGCGTCATCAATGCGTTGGAGGACATCGGATTCTACTGCGTGGATAATATTCCCCCGGCATTGCTGGGCGGCTTCGCCGATCTGTGCTACTCCCCGGCAGCCCACCACGGCCGCTCCGCCATTGTGATGGATTCCCGCAGCGGGAAGATGTTCCGTGAGCTGCCCCACGCCCTGGAGGAGCTGCGCTGCCGCCATATCCCTTACCGTATCCTCTTCCTGGAGGCGAGCGCCGAGGTGCTGCTGCGCCGCTACAAGGAGACCCGCCGGAGACATCCGCTGCTGGATGAATGTGACGGCTGCCTGGAGGACGCCATCCGGGAGGAGCGCCGCCTGCTGAAGCCCATACGGGATGCCGCCGACTATATCATTGATACGACCTCCCTTTCGCCCAGCCAGCTGCGCGGGCGCATCGTGACCATCTTTGAGGGAGAGACGACCCCCATGCTCATCAGCTGCCAGTCCTTTGGCTTCCGCAATGGTCTGCCGCAGGACGCGGATCTGGTCTTTGATGTGCGGTGCCTGCCCAACCCCTACTATGTGCCGGAGCTAAAGGAGCACGACGGCACTGAGGGGCCAGTGCGCGACTATGTGATGAACGCCCCGGAAAGCCATGAGATGCTGCAAAAGCTGGAGGAGCTGCTGGCCTTTTCCATTCCCCTGTACCAAAGGGAAGGCAAAAGCCAGCTGGTAGTGGCCGTGGGCTGCACCGGCGGCCGCCACCGCAGCGTGGCCATCGCCTGCCAGCTGGCCGCCTACCTGCGGAGCCTTGGCTACCGGGTGGAGCTTTCTCACCGGGATAAGGACAACCGGCGGTAAAGGACTGTTTTGCCGAAAGAAGGATGCCGATGCGGAGGACAGCCGGCAGAGGAGCCGGGAGATCCGGAACGCGCCGGGCACCTATGCCGAAAAACACGGACGGAGGATACCATGGTAAGACCGATTTGCAAGGATGAGATGTTTCTCTCGCAAAAAGCGAAGCCCGCGGAGGAAAGCGACCTGCCGGTGGCCGGGGACCTGCTGGAGACGCTGATGGCGCACCATGAGGAATGTGTGGGCATGGCCGCCAATATGATCGGCGTGAATCGGTGCATCATCGCCTTCCAGGATGGGGCGGGCTATACCGTGATGCTGAACCCTAAAATTCTGCAGAAAAGCGGGGCTTATGAAACCGAGGAAGGATGCCTTTCCCTGACGGGTGTACGCCCCGTAAAGCGCTGGAAAAGGATAAAGGTTCGCTGGCAAAATGAAAAACTGGAGATCCGCATTAAGACCTATACCGGCTGGACAGCGGAGATCATTCAGCATGAGATAGACCACTGCGAGGGGATCCTCATCTGATAAAATGAAGTGTTGCGACAGAAAACCTGCAAAAATATTTTTACACTACCCCCTTGACAAATGACCGGCGGGAGTGTATTATCGTGCTAACATACCAAAGCAAATGGAACCGGAAGGGAGGATAACACAATGACAAGCTACCGCGTAATGGGCCATAGCGCTTCCTCTTGTTGTTGCATACTGAACTCCCGGACATCCAAGATGGCCAGGCGCTTTTAGTATGCTGTAAAGCGCCTGCACACAGCGCAAAATGTGTGGATAAGAGCCATTCCTGCCGGGAGCTTGCAAAAGCCCCCGGCTTTTTGTTTTACCAAAATTGCGAGAAAGACGGTGGAGAAGCTGAACTGGGAATTTATGATGAAGGTGCTGCCGCTGTACCGGGAGGCCCTGTGGCTGACACTGCGGTTGGGGCTGTGCGGTACGGCATTGGCCACAGCGGTGGGGTTGCTGTGCGCGGCTATTCAGTACGAGAAGGTGCCGGTGCTGCGGCAGATCGTGGCGGGATACATAGAACTGAGCCGCAATACGCCGCTGCTCATCCAGCTGTTTTTTATCTACTACGGCCTGCCCAAAATCGGGATAAAGACCGACCCGGCGGTATGCGGCGTGGTAGGGCTGGCGTTCCTGGGCGGCAGCTATATGGCGGAGGCCTTCCGCAGCGGACTGGAGGCGATCGAGCCCATCCAGCAGGAAAGCGCCCTGAGCCTGGGCCTGACCCGTGGGCAGACCATGCGGTATGTGATATTGCCGCAGGCCATGAGTATCAGCATGCCGGCCTTTATGGCGAATGTGATCTTCCTGCTGAAAGAGACCAGCGTATTCAGCGCGGTGAGCCTGATGGACCTGATGTTTACGGCCAAGGATCTCATTGCCATGTACGCCAAAACCACCGAGGCGCTGGCGCTGCTGGTGGTGTGCTATCTGCTCATTCTGCTGCCGGTTTCTCTGCTGGGCAGCTGGCTGGAAAGGAGGCTGCGCTATGCCTGATTTGGGACTGGAGGTACTGCTGAAGGGCAAAAACGCTGTCAGGCTCCTGGGGGGACTGTGGGTAGCGCTGCGGGTCAGCCTCATCTCGGTGGCCATCAGCATCCCGCTGGGAATCCTGCTGGGGGTGCTGATGACCAGAAAGAACCGGCTGATCCGGGCGATCCTGCGCATCTATCTGGAGATCATCCGCATTATGCCGCAGATGGTACTGCTGTTCTTAGCCTACTTTGGCACGGCGAGAGCCTTTGGGTGGAACCTGGATGGCGAAACGGCTGCGATCATTGTCTTTGCGCTGTGGGGCACCGCCGAAATGAGCGACCTGGTGCGTGGCGCATTGGTATCCATCCCGAGGCACCAGTACGAAAGCGCCGAGGCACTGGGACTGACGCGGGGGCAGGTATTCCGCTATGTGGTGCTGCCGCAGACGGTACGCCGGCTGCTGCCGCAGTCCATCAATCTCATCACCCGCATGATAAAAACCACCAGCCTGATTTTGATGATCGGCGTGGTGGAGGTGCTGAAGGTAGCGCAGCAGATCATTGAGGCGAACCGGACGGCCAGCCCCAATGCGGCCTTTGGCATCTATTTACGGTATTTCTGCTGTATTTCCTGGTGTGCTGGCCCATCAGCCTGCTGGCCAGAAAACTGGAACGAAAATGGAGGTAACAGGCGATGTCAGACTCATTGCTGGAGATAAGAAACCTGACAAAACGCTACGGTGAAAACACCGTGCTGCGGGACCTGAGCTTTACGGTGCGGCGGGGCGAGGTCATCGTAGTGCTGGGGCCCAGCGGCTGCGGCAAAAGCACCCTGCTGCGATGTATCAACGCGCTGGAGCCGATCCAGGGGGGAGAGATTCTCTTGGGCGGCGAGGTGATAGACCGCAGCCCGGCGGGGCTGCCCGCCCTGCGGCGGCGCATCGGGATGGTGTTCCAAAGCTACGAGCTGTTCCCCCATATGACGGTGATGGAAAACATTCTGCTGGCGCCATGTAAGGCACTGGGCACCAAAAAGGAGGACGCCAAGGCGGAGGCCGAAACACTGCTGCGCCGGGTAGGCCTGTGGGAAAAACGGGACAGCTACCCCCGAGAACTGAGCGGTGGACAAAAACAGCGGGTGGCCATTGTGCGGGCGCTGTGTATGCATCCGGAGGTCCTGCTCTTTGATGAAGTGACAGCGGCGCTGGACCCCGAAATGGTGCGGGAGGTACTGGATGTGGTGCTGGATCTGGCCCGGGAGGGCAAGACCATGATCATCGTGACGCATGAGATGCAGTTTGCCCGCGCCATCGCCGACCGGGTGCTGTTCCTGGAGGACGGCAAAATAGCGGAAGAAGCGGCGCCGGAAGAATTTTTCACCGCGCCCAAGACCGAGCGAGCCAAAAAGTTCTTAAAGACATTTGAATTTGATGAAGTCAAGCCCCATAGGGATTGATATAAAGACTATAAAAAGGAGAAATTACAATGAAAAGCACAAGAAAATGGATCGCAGCCATCATGGCAGTACTAATGCTGGTACTGATGGCAGCCTGCGGCAATGGCGGCAACGCAGCCAATGAAAATAAAGCAGGGTATCGCACACTGGAGGAGATCAAGGCGGCGGGGACCATCAATATCGGGGTATTCTCCGATAAGAACCCCTTTGGCTATGTGGATGAGAACGGCGAGTATCAGGGCTACGATGTGTACTTTGCCCGGCGGCTGGCGGAGGATCTGGGTGTTAAGGTGAATTTCATCTCCACCGAGGCGGCCAACCGTATTGAATACCTCAAGACCGGCAAGGTAGATGTGATTCTTGCCAACTTTACCGTAACCCCTGCTCGGGCCGAGGAAGTGGACTTCGCGCTGCCCTACATGAATGTAGCACTGGGCGTTGTTTCTCCGGAAGGGCGAGTCATCACCACGCTGGATGACTGGGATGAGAACGATGAGATGATCGTTATTTCCGGTACGACCGCCGAGACCTACCTGACCGAGAATTATCCCAACATCAAGCTGCAGAAGTACGATACCTACGCCAACGCCAAGAACGCGCTGGAGAACGGCAACGCGGCAGCCTGGGCCAACGATAACACCGAGGTGCTGGCCTATGCCATGCAGAACCCCGGCTATGTGGTGGGCATCCCCACGCTGGGCGGCAATGACACCATAGCCCCCGCTGTGACCAAGGGCAACACCACCCTGCTGGATTGGCTGAATGAGGAGATCAAGGCGCTGGGTGAGGAGAAGTTCTTCCACGCAGACTATGAGGCCACCCTGGCCGATACCTACGGCCTGGACTATGAGGATGAACTGGTGGTAGAAGGCGGCGTCACCGCCGGCTAAGCGCACAAAGCCAAACCTGCATAAAAACACACCCGTCTTTCTCCGGTAAGGAGAGGGGCGGGTGTCGTTATATTTACAGGTGTTTTTCCAGGCCGCTTTTTTGCAGGCCACGGAGGGTGAGATAGATAAGATAGCCATAGACCGGCACCAGCAGAAGCTTGAGCGGAGCTTTGGCCACTGTCCAGGCCCAAAAGTTTTTGCCCATATAGAAGGAGAGCCAGACTGCATTGAGCAGCAAGCCCCACAGGATGCTGACCGCCGCACTGGCCGCCAGGCACCGGGGAAAGGTCACAGGCTTGCGGTACAGCAGCAGGCCGTAGGTAAGCCCCCGCAGCGCCGCCGTAAGGGTAAAGCCCGGGAAGAACGATAGCCCGGAGGTCCCCACCGCGGAGCCCAAAAGGTCGGCGGCAGCGGCTACCCCGGCGCCCCACCAGGGGCCCAGCGCCCAACCGCACACGGCACTGGCCAGAGTTTGCAGACTTACGCGTTCCGCGCCACCCATAAGGTAGACGCAAAACACACGGGTGAACAGAAGATCCAGCGCCACAAACAGCGCTGCCAGCACCAGCTTTCAAAGCATTGTTACGGTTCATTCAGGGGGGATCCCTCCTTCGGGGTCATGGGGTTGCCTGGGGTTCGGGGGCGGCGGCAGGCTCTTCATCCACAGGCTCTTCGGCGGGCCACAGTCCGGCATCATCCCACAGGTGGCGGAAGAAATCCTTCCGCAGGATAAGCTTGGAGTAATTGAATTTCTGATCAACCAGGCGGTTCATGCTGCTGACATAATAGTCATCGCTGCCGGTGTCAATTAGGGAGGTATAGTGATCGGTGGAGGCATTATAGCAGCCAAAGGCGGTCAGCCAGCTGTGATCCTGGAAGATGACCGGCGAGGAGGTATCGCTCAGCATATCGGTGCCCATCATCAGCCGGGAATCATAGGGCAGATCGAATAGATTGCTGACCGTCGGCAGGATATCCAGGCTGGAAACCGGCTTATCAATGACGACGGGGCCCTCCATATCGGCGCTCCAGATGAGGAAGCAGCTTTGGTAAAGGGAAAACTGATCCAGCTCCCTGCCCGCCAGCGCGTTCAGGGATTCGATATCCAGACCGTAGGGGTAGTGGTCGGGCGCCAGCATGATGACGGTATCCTTATCATGGCCGGTTTCTTCAAGCTTTTGCAGCAGCACGCCGATGGCTTTATCCAGCTCGATATTGCAGGCAAGGTAGGCACGGGCGGCCTCCGGCAGGTCAAGTTCGGCGACCGCCTCCTCATTGCGCATGGCCATGGCGTTGCCGAAGAAATTATACTCCAGATGCCCGCTGACCGTCAGATAATAGGTCATAAAGTGCTCATCCGCCAGCACGGTATCCAGTGTGGCATTCATCATATCCACATCGGATTCCGGCCACATGACCTTAATGTTCAGTCCGTTGCCCACGCCCTTATAGTCGTAGCCAAGGTTCGGGTGGGATTTATCGCGGGAATAATAGGTATAGGTGTGGTCGTGGTAGGCGCGGGTGGTGTAACCCATGGCCCTAAACTGATTGCCGAAGGAGAAGGGCAGCCAGTTGGTGGCGGATTCGGTCATACTCCAGGTACCGGTAACGGGGATCATCCCCAAAAGATTCACATATTCGCCGTCCAGCGTGGAAACGCCCCAAATGGGATTATAGAAATTGGTGAACTGAAAGCCCTCGCTCCACAGCTTGTAGAGATTTGGAGTCAGGTTGGGATCGATGGCGTATTTCCACAGGCTTTCGCAGGTAAGGAAGATGAGATTCTTCCCCGCAAAGTAGCCGGTATACTCATTTTTGGTGCTGGGGGTCACTTTGGCAAAGTAGCGGTACATCTCCGCCAATGTTTGGTCCTCGGTCGCTTCGGCCAGCGCCGCAAAGTTGATCTCCATCACCTGCTTTTCAGCTTCCGGCTCCGGCTCAGGTTCGGGTTCCGGCTCCAGTTCCTCCACCGCCACCGCCGGCATGGGGCCAAAGATGGCATTGCGTGCCTCGATGCGGAAGGTGGTAAGCAGCCCAAAGCGGCTGACCGAAAGATTGCTGATAAAATCGGTGGTATACAGGCGGCTGACGCTCATAGCACCGCCGGTATCCAGCAGGGCCCCGCCGGTGGTGATGATTTGCAGCGCCAGCGCTGCGATAAGCGGCCACAGCAGCTCTTTCCACTGTTCATGGCCCCAAGCAATGCGCTTTTTGCCCTGCCAGAGGAGCAGCGCAATGGGCACCAGCATAAGCAGCAGCGCCCACCAGCATTGTAATATGGTGGAAAAGATGACGCTGGCAAACTGCGCCACCTGCCCTGCCCCGCCGACTGAAAACAGCGTGAAGTAGACCTTGAAGATGGCATAATACACCACCTGGCCCATGTAGAAGATGCTGAAGATCCCCCACAGGGCGGTTACAATAATATGGCCCGCCTTGGGAGAAAAGGCCTTGCCCAAGCAGGGCGAGCAGCACCCCGCCGCCAGCGAAAAGCCGAAGGTATATAAAAGGCCCTTGGGATAATCAAAGCCGATGGTGGAGATACGCAGCACCAGCTCCATCCACAGCACCGCCACCGGGAAGAACCACATGCCCCGCCAAGCGGCCCACCGGGATGTTTTCTGCGGCTGGGCTTCTTCTACAGGGGAGGTAATATTCGGTTCGGTGACTGTCATTTGTTATCACTTCCGTTCTGATCCAAAGTCGCCAAATACTTCCTAATTTCGTATTTTTTCGTTTTATTATAGCACAGCCTTTTCCCGCTGCCAACAAGTAATATCTGTATTCCTGCGCATACTATCCCTGCTCCATTCCATCTTTAATAGGAGGTACCCCTATGAACAGCTATTTTGACCAGCAGTGGGATCAGCAACTGGCCGGACGGCCGCAGGCGCTGGCCGCCTTTACTTCCCTTTCCCCCGCCGCACAGGAGCGCATTGTGGGCTATGTGCAAAGCTGCGATAACACCCACGAGGCATCCCGCCGCATCAGCCGGATGCTGGCGCAGCTGGAGGCAGGCGAATACACGCCGTCCGAGGAATAATCCCCACAAAAAAGCCGCCGCGGAGAGCCTTTTCGCTTTCCCGGCAGCTTTTTACTTATTTACTGGCGCCCCGCCAGCTTGTAGTCATCGCTGAAGCTGAAATAAGGACAGGCCGTATACTGGTGCTGCAAAAACAGCACCATCTCGTCCTCATCCAGGTTCATCTCGCACACATAGCAGTCCATTTCGTCGTCGTACTCATAGTGGGCGCAGAATTCGCAGCTGCCGCCCGGCTTTTCGGTCTTTCCCGCCATGGCTGCGCCTCCTTACAGCTCGCACGCGGTAAAGCTGCCGTCCGCATTCACCGTAATGGGATGGTAGCTGTTGCCGGAATACTTGAGGATGGTCTTGAGCCGCGGACGCTCGTTTTCACTGTAAAAGACGAAGGAAACGCCCTCCCGGCCGGCGCGGCCGGTGCGCCCGATACGGTGCAGATAGTACTCATTCTCATTGGGAATCTCGTAGTTAAAGGCGGCATCCACCTGCTCCACATCAATGCCGCGGGCGGCTACATCGGTGGCTACCAGCACATCAAATTCATTATTGCGGTACGCCCCCATGATGCGGTTGCGCGCGGCCTGCTCCATATCGCCATTGAGGCACTTGGCACGGATACCCGCCTTCTCCAGGTGGGTCACCAGACTGACGGTGCCGTACTTGGTGTTGCAGAACACCATGCTACGGCGGTATTCCTCCCGCTTAACAGGTTGATAAGCGTTTCGATGCGCTCCCGGCCGCTGCACTTGATGCAGTATTGGGTGATGCGGGGTTTACTTTCCGCCACCGGCTCCACTACCAGCTCCACAGGGTCCAGCTGGTATAGCCAGCCGATATCCATGACCTCACGGGAAATGGTGGCCGAAAACATGGACATCTGCTTGGTGCGCGGCACCCGGTCCAAGATCCACCGGACATCCTGGTAGAAGCCCATATCTAGCATTTCGTCCGCCTCATCCAGCACGATCATCTCGGTGCGGTCGATAGCGACATTGCGCCGGCGCATATGGTCCATCAGACGGCCGGGGGTAGCCACCACGATCTGCGGGTTCTTCCGGAGGGCGTTGATCTGCGGCTGCATGGACTGCCCGCCATACACGGCCACGATGGAAAAGCCGGGGATATATTTGCCCAGCTTCTGCAGCTCCTCGGTGATCTGCAGGCAGAGCTCCCGGGTGGGGCACAGGATGACCCCCTGCACATAGCCTTTTTCCGGCTGGATGCGCTGCACCATCGGCACACCGAAGGCACAGGTCTTACCGGTACCGGTGGGGGCCTTGGCGATGACCTCCTTGCCGGCCAGCAGCTCCGGGATCGCTTTCTGCTGGATCTCGGTCATCTCGGTAAAGCCCATCTCCGCTATGGCCTTCTTCATCTCCTCGCGGATGGGCAGTTCCTGGTAATTTGTTATCATGCTCTACTTCCTTTTCCTTTTTGACCCTCTGCAGGCTCCCGGTGGGGGCGCAGCCCGTTTCGGCTCCGCCGAAACACACGAGCCTCCGCTCGTGTCGCCCGCCCTCTGGGCGGGCGGGGCTGCGCCCCATGCCGGCCTTCTGCTGGGTCTTTTCGTTTTTTATCTCGTCCGGGAGCTATTATAGCATCTTTTGCGCCTCTTTTCAATGTAAATCCCACCGAATCACCGCGCAGCCACCCCGGCCGTAGTATGCCAATGAACCTTTCCGAAAGGAGTGACATGATGAGATACTGCAATAACGGCGGCTGCATGGGCGCCCAGCCCGGCTATGCCCCTGCGGGGATGAACCGCACCCGCCGCATCATCGATAGCGAATATCCCATTGCCATGGCCTATGTACCGTGGCAGCGCTGGGGCGAAACCTACGATGCCGAGAAAGCACTCTGCCGGGGGACCTTATTCCCGGCGCTGGATCTGCCGTTTACCGGCTGCGACTGTGAAAGGGGGGCTAACCGTGGCTGAAAATAACCTCTGCCAGCTGACAAGGGAAGTCCAGCGGCAGACCTTTACCGCACTGGAATGCCACCTGTACCTGAATACCCATCCGGATTGCCAGGAGGCGGCCGCTGCCTTTGCCAAAGCCTGCGAAAAGCTGGATGCCGCCCGTACCGCCTATAATGAGGCCGCCCCGCTGACCCCCTGTGCCGCGGCGGGCAGCCGTAACTGGAGCTGGGGCTGCACTCCCTGGCCTTGGGAGGGTTGAATATGTGGAACTATGATAAGATTTTGGAATTCCCGGTCAATATCAAGCGCCCCAACGCCAAGGCCGCACAGATCATCATAAGCCAATACGGCGGACCCGATGGCGAATTGGGCGCCAGCCTGCGCTACCTTTCGCAAAAATTTGCCATGCCCAACCGCCGGGTCGCCGGTCTCCTCAATGATATTGGCACCGAGGAGCTGGCTCATCTGGAGATGATCGGCACCATCGTCCACCAGCTCACCAGGAATCTCTCCATCGAAGAGATCAAAAATTCCGGCTTCGCACCCTACTTCGTCGATCACACCGTTGGCATCTGGCCGCAGGCCGCCAGCGGCATGCCCTTCTCCTCTGCCTCCATGCAGTCCACTGGTGATCCCATCACCGACCTGAGCGAGGATATGGCCGCCGAGCAAAAAGCCCGCACTACCTACGATAACATCCTTCGTCTCATCGATGACCCCGATGTCATTGCACCCATCCGCTTCCTGCGGGAGCGGGAGATCGTCCATTACCAGCGGTTTGGCGAAGCCCTCCGCATGGTGCAGGATGACCTTAATTCCCGCAATTTCTATGCCTTCAATCCCGCCTTCCGCGGCTAACCTCCTCCATGCAATAAAAAGAGCCTCCGTCCGGTTTCCCCGGGCGGAGGTCTTTTCCTTCTCTTTTATTCTTCAGCCTTGTTATCTGGCAATATGCTCAGCCCAGTCGTCACCCATCCGCTCCTTGATGTAGCAGTCGATGACTTCCGCAGCCCTGTCAAAGCCGATCTTAGAAGTATTGATGGTCAGCTCATAGTAGCGGCTGTCGCCCCACTTCTCCTTGCAGTAGAAGTTATGGTACAGCTTGCGGCTCTTGTTATTTTTCTGGATCATCATTTCCGCGTCCTCATTGGAAACATGGAATTCCGTCGCCACGCGCTGGATCTTTTCCGGCATATCGCCGGTCACAAAGATGCTGATGACCCCCCGGTAGCCCTTTAGGATGGAGCTGCCGCAGCGTCCCACCACAATGAAGCTCTCGCCGGATTTCGCCTTCTCCCGCAGGAAGTCAAATTCCATATAGGCAATGACATCCTCCGGGGAGTTGCTGTATCCATCTATGGAGCGGGTGAACAGCCGGTTGCGGGGCTTTTCGTCATACTCCTTCAGCTTCTCCAGGTTCAGGTTCTTTTCCTTGGCAATAACCTCGATGATAGTACTGTCGTACACCGGCAGCCCATATTTTTCACCCAGCATATCGGCTATCAGGTGTCCGCCGGAGCCGTATTCCCGGCCAATAGTAATGATGACCTGCTGCTTTTCGTGTTCCATACTGTCCTCCCTCTCTGCTTAGAAATATCTCAGCTTGATGACGATCATGGCAATGCCCAGCACAATAATGGTCGCCGGGATGGCGGTCTTGCAGTAGCGGCCCCAGCTTACCGGGTGACCGGCCTTAGAAACCACCGAGGTACCCACTACATTGGCCGAAGCACCAATGGGGGTGGCGCTGCCGCCGATATCGGTACCAATGGAAAGTCCCCACGCCAGGGTGGAAAGATCGGCGCCGGTGGTGGCCGCCAGTGTCTTTATTACAGGTACCATTGTAGCAGCAAACGGAATATTGTCAACTACCGAACTGGCCACCGCGGAGATCCACAGCACGATGTAGACCATCGCCAGGATGTTGCCGCCGCACAGCTTGCCGATAAATTCCGCGATCATCACCAGTACACCGGTCTGCTCCAGGCCGCCTACCACCACAAACAGTCCGATGAAGAATAGCAGGGTCTGGTAGTCCACGCCGCGGATGATCTCCTTGGCATCCTTGGCAAAGCAGATCAGCGTCAGTATCGTGATCGCCACACCGATAAGCGCCACGGTCAAATGGGTCTGGGCATGGGTCACCAGCAGCACCACCGCGCACAGGAAGATGACGCAGCTCAACACAAATTCCTTCTTATCAGTAATGGCTTCGCTCGGGTCGGGATAATGTACCGTCAGCCCGGCATTGGCCGCTGCGCTGGCCGTCAGCTCCTTGCGGTAAGCCAGCGCATAGAACACCACGCTCACCACCAGGGCGATGCCGGCAATAACGCCGGTATTGGTGATAAAATCGGCAAAGCTGTAACCCAGCGCAGTCCCAACGATGATATTGGGCGGGTCGCCGCACATGGTGGCGGAGCCACCCAGGTTCGCGCAGAAAATTTCCGCCAGCACCATAGGCACCGGGTCAAATTTCAACAGCTGAGAAAGCTCGACCGTTACCGCCGCCAGGAACAGAATGACGGTGATACTATCGATAAACATGGCCAGTACGGCGCTCATCACCATAAAGGTAATAAGAATAGGCATTACCTTATATTTTACCGCCTTGGCTATGGTCAGGCACAGCCAGCGGAAAAAGCCCGCCTTGGCCATGCCCTCCACCATTACCATCATACCGGCCACAAAGATGATGGTCTCCCAGTTGATACCGCTGGAGCTGCTCTCTCCGGAGCTGATCCAGAAATTCCCGGTGATGATGGTTTTTAGGTTCAGTGTTTCCATTATCGCCTGCGGGCTCTTCATGCATACACCAAAGACGATGATGAGTGTTGCCGCGGCGCACCCCAGTGTGATGTAATGCCGCGGAATCTTATCCAGTATGATCAGTGCGAACATCAGCACAAAGATCACAATGGCAGCAATCGCTTCCATAATCTCTATACCCCTTTTCTCGTAAACTGTATCCGCCGCTTCCGGCGTCTTTCAGCTCCGTTAATATAACATACTAAATATGAAAAGGGATATCTCAAAAAAGTCTACCCATATTTCCAAAAAGGAATATCTCTTTTTTCTTCCGTGCCTGGTTTCCGTTAATTTACGGCAGTTTTGCGCAACTATTTTTAATGAAAAAGCATCAAATTGCGCAACTATGACAAAATTTTATCCAACTTGTCCCATTTCAAAAAAACATCGCTTTACCCTGCTATCCGTTTTTTGTCTTGCTTTATAGCGTATATGCTATCAATAAATTTCGCCGTCCAGCGGGAATTCCTTCTCTTAATATATATCATTTCATTTATATATTATAACCATCGCTCCCCACAGAACCGCCAGCAGCACTACATTCACCGCCGTAAAAAAGAGCATATATTTTCCGGTCCTGGCCCCATCCGCCGCGGCGTACAGCTTGTAGGAGATCAGACTTGCCATTGAGGCGATCAGGGTACCCAGCCCGCCAAGGTTCACCCCCAGCAGCAGCGCCGGGTAATCGGCGGTAAAGCCGGAAAGCAGCATGGCCGCCGGCACATTGCTTATCACTTGGCTCAGCAGGATCCCCACCGTCATTTCCCTCCCTGCCACCAGTCCGGAAAGCGCCTCGCTAACGGTCGGCAGAGCCTTCATATTCCCCACAAAAACAAAGAAAAACAGAAAAGTCAGCAGCAGGCTGTAATCCACACGCCGCAGCAGCCGCCGGTCGGCAAGCAGGGCCGCCAGCACCGCCGCGCCCAGCGCTATTCCGTAATGCAGCACACGCAGCACCGAAAGCAGACATACCGCGAATACCGCTCCCCACAGCAGCAGCCCCCGGCGGTCCGGCCGGTTCAGGCGGATATCAGCCGCGCCCAACGGCCGGCAGGGCAGGCACAGTACCGCCGCGCTCAGTAGCACCAAAGATAGACCCGTTACCGGCGCCATCAGCCGCAAAAACTCTCCCAGCCCCATCCCCGAAAGGGAATAGAGATACAAATTCTGCGGGTTGCCCAAGGGGGTCATGGCGCTGCCCAGGTTGGCCGCCACCGTTTGCAATGCAATAATAGGGATATTGAATCTTTCAGTACCGGTCTGGGCAGTCAGCATCAGCGTCAGCGGCACAAAGGTGATCAGCGCCACATCATTGGTCATCAGCATCGCCGCAAAAAAGCACACCCCCACCAGTACGGCCGCCAGCCGCCGGGTATCCCTCATCCGGCGCAGCAGGGCAGCCGTCACTGCATCAAATAGTCCGGCCTGTCCCAGCGCCGCTACTGCCAGCATCAAGGCCGCCAAAAGCGCCAGCACACGCCAATCTATATAGCCCAGATAGGCCGCTGAGGGCCTGACCCAAAAGGCGGACACCACCGCCAGCACCAGCGATACCGCCAGCACTGGGTCCTTTTTCAGTTTTAATAAAATTTGATGTTTCACCATGTCCACGGTCCTTCTCCGGCGTTTTGTCAGCTGCCTCCCCGTTTTCTAAACGGCACAGGGGGCGGCCTGCGGCCGCCCCCCATAAAACAGCGATTCCTCCGCCGTTATTTCAGTTTTTCCGGGTACAGTCCATCGGCCGTCAGCGCCGCCATGGCCGCCGCAACCTTTTCGTGGTCCTCCCGGTAGGTCACCCCGTACCACTTGTTATGTACCGGCAGCACCGTCACCTCGGCGCAGCCCTCGTGCAGCAGATCGCCTATCATCTCCGGCAGCAGGAACTCGCTCTTTAGCGGGTCCTCCATGTGCTCCAGAAAATGAATAAACCGCGGCTGGAATTCCTCCATCAGCTCCGGTGGGCAACCCCAACAGTTCATCGAAACCGGGGTCTGCGGGTCATATTCCACTTCCGCTTCCCGGCTCACATCGGTAATGCGCCCATCCGCCGTCCAGCCTATCTTCAGCCGCTCGTCAATATCGGTCAGCTTGCCGTTTGCATCCACCGTGCAGATGCCGCGCGCCACCGTCCCTTATCGGAGAGGGTGTTTACCAGACGGTAGCCCGCCATGCACAGCTGCAGCTTACCATTCTCCTCGTGCGGCGCGGTCAAAAAGCCATACAGCTCCTCAAAAGGCTCCGGGCCGTAGTAGTCATCCGCATTGATGACCGCAAACGGCTCCCGCAGCATCCCGGCGCAGCACATCACCGCATGGGCAGTGCCCCAGGGCTTCTGCCGCCCCTCCGGGATGGTATACCCTGCCGGCAGATCGGTCATGCGCTGGTAGGCATATTCTATCTTGGCCGCGGTATGCCGCCGACCGATGCGCTCCTCGAAGATCTCCCGGTTTTCCGGTTTGATGATGCAGATGACCCGACCAAAGCCCGCCTTCATCGCATCGTGGATGGAATAATCAATGATGAGCTCCCCATGGGGGCCGACCGGTTCAGCCTGCTTCAGCCCGCCGTAGCGGCTGCCCAGCCCCGCGGCCATAATGACAAGTGCCGGTTTCTGCATATCATCTTCTCCTTTTCTGGTATTCTGCCCGGAGCCGGTCCGCCCCGCAGGTCGGCGCCGCCTGCGGCGGCGCCTCGCGGCCTCCGACCGCCTCGCCCACCCGGCTATGCCGGGCGGGCGCCCCTGCGGGGCGTTTCGGCCTTGTGCGGGCTCCTGCTGCCATTATAGCAAACTTTCTCCCCAAATGCCACATCATTTTGCCGCCCGGCTAATATATATGCCAAAAAAGGGGGGCTTGCCATGCGGGAAACACTGTGGGTACCGGTGGTCGCGGTGCTGGGGCCGCTCATCGGTTCTGCGGTAGGGGTGCTGCTGCCCAGCCGGGAAAGCCTGCTGCACCGCCTGCTGGCCTTTGCCGCCGGAACCATGCTCACCCTCTCCTTTTTTGGAACTCATCCCGGAAAGCCTTTCCGCCTGCTCCCCGCCTGCCTGCGCCGCCGGGTTAGCAGTAGGGGTCTTTGGGGTGCTGGCGCTGCACCGCCTCCTGCCCGCCGTCCCAAACGCCCCCTCTGCCCCCCGCCGTACCGCCCTCCTCATGGTCGCGGCCATTATGCTGCACAACCTCCCCGAAGGCATCGCCATGGCAGCAGGCAGCGAAAACCGCACCATGCTGCTCATCGCCGTCGCCATCGCCACCCATGATGTCCCAGAGGGCATCTGCACAGCGGCCCCTTATCTTTACGCCACCCATCACCGCGCAAAGGCCTTTTGGCTCTCCCTTTCCACCTGCCTACCCACCCTGCTGGGCTACGGACTGGGGCGGCTGCTGTGGCGGCAGGTACCGGCCTATACCATGGGCATGGTCACCGCCTGCATCGCCGGACTGATGATCACCATCAGCTGCGAAGAACTGATCCCCGCTTCCCCCGGCGGCAGTGATCGCTTGTCCGCCATGCCTGCCCTGATGGCAGGCGTCATCCTGGTGCTGGTCCTCCGGCAACTGCTGGGGTAATCTCTGCAGAATCCAAGATACGGGCCGCAGGCCCGGCGGCTCCCCGCAAAATGTTTCACGTGAAACATTTGTTCGCTTTTGCGCGATAGAACTCCCCCGGGAAACAGCACAGCCTCCCGGGGGGGGGATTTTTAGTCGTCGTATACATCCAGCGGGATATCCTCCACCAGCACCTTCATGATGCCGCCGCAGACCATGCCTTCGCTTTCCGCCACATCGCCGGTCATATCAATATCAATGACCTTATAGGTGCCAGTACCGATGATGTCCAAAGCGTCCCGCAGAATGGCCGCCTCACTGCATCCGCCGCCAATGCTGCCCACGATGCGCCCATCGGGGTAAACATACATCATGGCGCCCATGCCGCGCGGGGTGGAGCCCTTGGTTTCCACCACCGTGACCAACGCCACCGGCTCCTGCACCTGCATCAGCTGCTCCACCACCGAAAGATCCAGGTCGGAGGTATTGATGGCACGGTTCATGCCGCCGTGCAGGCGCTTGTACTCAATGACCTGGGAGAGGATCGAAATGGCGATCTCCGCCGGGGAAACTGCCCCGATGGCCAGCCCGATAGGAGTGCAGATTTGGCCCAGGCGCTCCTCGTCCAGGCCCTCCTCCTTCAGCATATCCAAAAGGCCGCGGACCCGCCGCCGGGAACCGATCATACCAAGGTAGGCCGGCTCCCGCTGCTGGAACAGTGCCCGCAGGCAGTTGGCATCGTGCCGGTGGCCGCGGGTGATAACCACAACAAAATCGTAGGGGGTGATGTGCAGCTTATTGATCGCATTCTCAAAGCTGTCGCAGATAACCTCCCGCGCCAGGGGGAAGCGCCCCTCATTGGCGAAATCCATGCGGTCATCCACCACGGTTACCGAAAAATCGCACCTGGCGGCAAACTCGCACAGGGGGCTGGGCAATATGCCCGCCACCCAGGATGATCAGGCGCTCCCGGGGGGTGAGGGGATCGATAAAGCAATTGGCGTTTTCCTCGTCATCAAAGCCGTATTCCGGCCGCAGGGAGCCGTCTGGCTGCTTTTGGCAGCGGCACACGGTGCGGGAAAGGGTGGTCAGATCGCCCTGCTGCCCCTTAAAGCAGGTTTTAACACTGATGGGGCGTCCATTATGGACCTCCAGCAGTGCGAAATAGTAGGAGTCGCGAATAGACATGGCAGAATTGCCTCCTTGTTTTTCAGATAAAATACCGCTTTTATCATAGCATTTCACGGCATCGGTGTCAATTGGCAGGGCGTTGCCGTAAGAGCGGGTTTGTGGTATACTTAAGATATTACAGCTGGACAAGCCCGCGCCGGGCCTCCCCTCCCCCTTGCGGAACCCTGCCCATCCGCGCTATACATACTGTATTTTTAATAGCAATTATCCAATATGATATTACTTTCCGTTTAGGAGGCCCCTATGCCGCAATTACCCGCCGCCCTGCCCGGGCAGCTATTACAATGGTACGATAAAAACCGGCGCATCCTGCCGTGGCGGGAGAAGCCCAGCCCCTACCGCACCTGGATCTCCGAGGTGATGCTGCAGCAGACCCGGGTGGAGGCCGGCATTGCCTACTTCGAGCGCTTTACCGCCGCCCTGCCGGATATCCCGGCCCTGGCCGCCGTGGAGGAGCAGCAGCTTCTCAAGCTGTGGGAAGGACTGGGCTATTACAGCCGGGCCCGCAACCTAAAAAAAAGCCGCCATCCAGCTGATGCAAGAACATAACGGGCCAGCTCCCCGCCGATTTGCGGCACTGTGCCGCCTGCCCGGTCTGGGAGAGTACTCCGCCGGTGCCATCGCCTCCATCGCCTTCGACATCCGCGTCCCCGCCGTGGATGGCAATGTGCTGCGGGTGGCCGCCCGCCTGATGAACGACGCCCGCAACATAGAGGATACCGCCGTAAAAAAGGAATTCCGGCAAATCGTCTGGGAGGTGCTGCCGCAGCACCGGGTCGGGGATTTTAACCAGTCCCTGATGGAGCTGGGCGCGCTCATCTGCCTGCCCAATGGCCGCCCCCTGTGCGAGAGCTGCCCGGTGCGGGATCTGTGCCAGGCCTGCGCCGCCGGGACGCAGCTTGCCCTGCCCACCCGGCAGAAAAAGCCCCGCCGCCGCAAGGAGGAAAAAACCGTACTGCTGCTGTGCCGCCCGGGAGAGGTACAGATCACCCAGCGCCCCGCGGACGGCCTGCTCGCCTCCCTGTGGGAATTCCCCACGCTGCCGGGCCTGCACACCTCCGCCGAGGTCGCGGAGCTGCTCTCCGTCCCCACCGAAGCCGTGACCCCGCTGGGCCCGGCCACCCACATCTTTACCCACATTGAATGGCAGATGCAGGGCTACCGTGTGGAACTGCCGCCCAAGGCCCCGCTGTGGGGCGGGTGCGTTTCCATCCCCGTGGCGGAGCTTTTCGCAAGCTATCCCATTCCCTCGGCCTATGCTGCCTACTTAAAGACCCTGCGGTGACCCGCTGCCGCGGCAGCGCCCCCGCCAAATTTCCGCAGGGGGCTGGCCACGGCGGGCGGCCGCGGCGCTCCGCGCCGCACCGGGCGCCCCTGCGGGGCGCCCGGCAGCCCGGCCAGGGGCCGGGCAGGCCGCCCGCCGGAGCCAACCCCTCGTACCAACCATCCTTCCCCGTCCCAAGGAGGACCCCACTATGTCATCACTCACCTGCCCCTATTCCCGGCGCTGCGGCGGCTGCCAGCTGCTTGCCATGAGCTACGAGGAGGAATTGGCTCACAAGCAGGAGCTTGCCCGCCGGCACCTCTCCCGCTTTGGGAAACTCCTGCCCATCCTGGGGGCTGCAAACCCCTGCTACTACCGCAATAAGGTGGAAGCCGCCTTCGGGCTGGACCGCTCCCGGAAGGTCATTGCCGGCACCTACGAGCCCCGCAGCCACCGCATTGTCGATATCAACAGCTGCCTAAACGAGGATAAAAACGCCACCGCCATCATCGTCACCATCAAAAAGCTGCTGCCTTCCTTCCGCCTCGCCCCCTACGATGAGGACGCCCGCACCGGCTTCCTGCGCCATGTATTGGTGCGCCGCGGCATCCACACCGGGGAGGTCATGGTGGTACTGGTGACCGCCAGCCCGGTGTTCCCCTCCCGGCAGAATTTCTCAAGGCACTTCTAAAGGAACACCCGGAGATCACCACCATCGTACAGAATGTGAATAACCGCCGCACCAGCGTGCTGCTGGGTGACCGGGAACAGACCCTATACGGGCCCGGCTTCATCCGGGATACCCTGTGCGGCATGAGCTTCCGCATCTCGCCCCGGTCCTTTTACCAGATCAACCCCACCCAGACCGAGGTGCTGTACCGCCGCGCGATCAAAGCCGCCGGCCTGACCGGCAAGGAGCGGGTACTGGATGCCTACTGCGGTATCGGCACCATTGGGATGATCGCCGCCGCGGACGCCCGGGAGGTCATCGGGGTGGAGCAGAATCCCGCCGCCGTCCGGGATGCCATCCGCAGCGCCAAGGAAAACGGGGTGGAAAACATCCGCTTTGTGGCGGCGGATGCCACCGAATGGATGCAGGCGGCCGCCGCGGAAAAGCTCTCCATTGATATCCTGCTGATGGACCCGCCCCGCAGCGGCAGCACCCCGGAATTTCTCTCCGCCGCGGTAAAAATGGCCCCCCGCCGCATCGTCTACATCAGCTGCTGCCCGGAAACCCAAGCCCGCGACCTGGCCCTGCTGCAAAAGGGCGGCTACCGTGTCACCCTCCTCCAGCCGGTGGATATGTTTCCTCACACCGAGCACATCGAAAATATCGCCGTGCTGGAGCGCCGAAGCACACGGTAAGCCTCTCTCACTTTCCCAAAGGGAGACTGCCTCTATGACAGGCCCAAGCCCCGCCGGCATCTATCCAAATGAACCTATCCGGCAGATCATCCGCATCAAAAATGTCATCACCCGCCCATGCGTTCTTGCGGGGGCGCACCCGCTGCGGCGGTATAAACGGCGTGGAAAAATTTGAGGAGCCTGTTACCCGCCGCTGCGAATTTCCGGGCGCCTCTCCCCCGCTCCAATCCCCAAATAAAGAAAGACGGCTCTGCCCCCGGGCAAAGCCGTCTTTTTCGTTTTCCGCACATCCTTACAGCTGGATGTTTCCATGCTCCCCGTTCTTCCTGGCGCGCTTTTTGTTGCCCGCCACGGTGATAACAATGATAAGCATCACCGCCACGATTGCCGCGATCCCAATGATCCCCCAGTCGGAAAGCCCCTGCTTTTCAGGCTCCACGGGTGCATCCGGCACCACCGGCTCGGTATTCTCCTCCACCGCCACCATGCTGTCATACTCGGCATAGCGCTCAGTCAGGGTAGCCACCTCCGCCGTTTCAGTCTTTATCACCACCCGGAAATCCTTCCCCCTCCGGGCCGTAGCCGCCGTTCGCTCCCCAGCCGATGCTCACCGTCCCGGCCAGCCCGTTTTCTTCCATATCCTTGGTAATGGCCGCCGCGCACTCCGCCAGCTGGGCATGGCTGTACTCCCCGGCAAAGAAGGTCAGCGTTTCCCCATCGGTCAGGGTATCCCGCAGCTCTTTCTGCCGGGCCTCGGTGTTCTCGGTCAGCACCACCGCCAGACACTTGGTCTCGGTATTATAAAAAACACCAGTCACATCCTCGGGGTAGCCATCCTGCTCCCACCGGGCAAATAGTTCATAGCTATCCAGCGCCAGTGCCGGCACCGCCAGCAGCAGCGGCAAAAGCAGCGCCAGCAGCACCGCCAAAATTCTCTTGCTCATTTTCATCATTGGGGGTTCTCCTTTTACTTTACTCTAAATTGCTTCAGATAGCCGGTGCAGCCTTCCCGTATTTCCCGGTACGCCTTCTCAAAGTCCCCGCTGTACCACGGGTCCTCTATATCATGGGGGTCATCGGTGTAGTCCAGCAGCAGCCGCAGCTTTCCCTCCGGGTCGCCGCCCAGCAGCCGCAGCAGCCCCCGCCGGTTGCGCTCCTCCATGCACAGGATATCATCGTACATGGCATAGTCGCCGCGGGAAAATCGCCTGGCCTCATGCGGGGCCGGCCGAATGCCATGGGAAAGCAGCATTGCCACCGCCCGCCGGTCCATCGGGTTGCCTTCCTCCTCGTCACTGACCCCGCAGCTATCCACCCACAGGGCATCGTCCCAGCCGGCCGCTTCGGCCATCACCCGCATCAGGGTGGCCGCCATCGGGCTGCGGCAGATATTTCCATGGCACACCATCAGTACGCTTCGCACCGGTCCTTCCTCCTTTTAGGCTATACAATGGCTATTATTTTATCACATCCCCGCCCAAAAGAAAACCCATCCGCTCGCCCCACCGGCAAAATCGCACATTTTTCTTCTGTTTTCCATCCGCAGGGCTTTCCTTTTCCCCGCAAAATGTGCTACAATATCCCACAGTATAGGGCAGTGCCCTCCATCGGTCCCTGCCCGCCGCAGGCCAGACGCCCCGCAGGGCTCCCGCCCCCTGCCGGGGGCGGGAGTACGGGCCCTTCGGGCCCGTTACGGCGGCTGCGCCGCCCCTGCGGGGCGCCCTCTTGGTCGCACCCATTCCTGCATTCCACACCCTTCACACCCCCACCAGCTCATCCTTTAGAGAAACCATCTGGGCGCTGACTCCTGCGGGGTGCCGCCTGACCGTGCACCTTCCCGCGTCCCGCCGCCTCTCCATCCACCCAACCACCTGCCAAGGAGGAATACCGCTATGCCAGGCACCGTCGTTATGGGCGTCATCTTTGTCGATATCAAGGGCTTCCCGTTCGGGGAGTACCACGCCACCGGCACCAATTTGGGCAGCATCCGCTTTGTCCACGGCGGTGTGGCCCGCAATGTAGCCGAGGACATGGCCCGCATCGGCAGCCCGGTCACCTTCGTCACCCTGGGGGATACCACCCCCATGAGCCGGGAGGCGATGGAGCGGCTGGAAGCGCAAAAGATCGACCTGCGGTACAGCATCCGCGTCCCGCAGAACGGCGTTGGCCTGTGGCTGGCCGTGATGGATGAAAAGGGCGACCTGGCCGGCAGCACCAGCCAGATGCCGGATACCGAGCCGCTGGCCCGCTACCTCCAGGAAAGGGGCGAGGAGATTGTCTCCGGGGCGGATAGCGTCTGCTTGGAGATGGATATGGGCGAAGAACTTAGCGAATGGATCGTAGCACTGTGCCAAAAGTATCGGAAGGATCTCTACTGCATCTCCGCCAATATGAGCGTGGTGCAGCGCCGGCCGGACCTGCTGCGGCACACCCGCTGCTTCATCTGCAATGATATCGAGGCCGAACGGCTGCTGCACCACCCCGTTTCCCGTGCCGATCCCGAAGCCGCCGTAGAGACCATCCTGCAATATGGCCGCGGCATGGGCCTGCGCAGCATGGTGGTCACCCTCGGCTCCTCGGGCAGCGTCTACTACGATAGCATCACCGGCGATGCCGGGCACTGTCCCGCCCATAAGGTGGAGATGGTGGATTCCACCGGCGCCGGGGATGCTTTCTTCTCCGGTGTTGTCTCGGGGCTCACCCGCGGGCTTTCCCTGGGCCGGGCCGTGGCCGCAGGCACCCGTCTCGCCGCCCTCACCATCCAAAGCGATGAGGCCTGCTGCCCCTCGCTGCCGAATTTTTGGGAGGAGATGCGCCCATGAAGAGAATGCCCCTTGCTGCCGCCCGCCGCCTGTTCGATGGCCTGGTCATCGCCATGCTGGTGTGCGCCGTGCTGTTCACCCTGTCCAATAACTTCTTCCTTGGCTGCGCGGTGAATGATACTGGTGGCGCCCACCAGCACGCTGATGAGCAGCGCATAGGGCATCCCGCCCACAAAAAGCCCCACGATGGTAAGCCCGACGAAACACAGGCTCCCCAGAATGCACGCCTCGATGAGCTGGCCGGAAATAAACCCGCCGAATGCCCGGTCGATCTTGCGGACGATGTACTCGATCCGCTCCCGGATGCTGTCCTTGAAGAGGGCACGCAGCAGATGATGGTAGATGTAGTTCAGGTGCTCCTTATCCGCCAGAATGTAGATGGCGAAAATAAGTCCAAAAAAGCCATTGATGATGCCGCTGGCAAGACCTGTGACAAAGGAAAGCAGCCATGTCGCCGCGCTTCCAACAAAGTTCTTGATGAGGGTACCGGACTGATTGATCAGCTCTTCCCCCTGCTTCCACAGGTAGCTGATGATCTCGTTTTCCATATCCAGCCGACTTTCCAGCCCGTTGAAGAAATCTCCAGCATCGCTTACATAACCGGGAATGTTATTGGCAAGGCTCAGCAGGCTTTCCCCTACCTGCGGCAGGATGAACAGGCACAGGGCCGTAATGATGGCCAGCACACCCAGGATGGAAAGGACGATACATAGGCCCCGCTTGCCGCGTGCCAGGCGGGGGCAGCGGCGCCACAGTCCGGCCAGCCATTTGGTTTCCATCGGGCGCATCAGCAGGTTGATGACATAAGCCATGACCACCCCGATGATGACCGGCCGCAGTACCGTCATGATGTAGCTGCCGGCCCCTGCTACCAGTCCAATATGGGACAGCACCAGGTACAGCACAATGCCGTAGGTGATAAGGAATATGCCGCTCTTCAGCGAGGATCGATTCATGGCTGGGTCTCCTTTTCGTCCAGTTTTTTGTCTGATCTCGATAAATCTATTATAGCACCTGCCGGTGGGATGTAAAGCCGGTTCGCGTCATATTTCCGCCCGGCTTTTTTAAGTTTTGATGAAGATTCTTAGCAGACCGTCTATCGCCAGTTTCCGCGGGAAATTCTCGTCCAGCCCCTGCAGAGGGCGGGTCCGGGCCGCAGGCCGCTCGCCTTCGGCGAGCCGGCGGGCTCCGCCCGCCGAAACCGCCCCCCGCTGGGGGACGGTTTGGCCTGCGGCCCGCTCTGCCCCTATCCAGGGCCTGTCCCTCTGCGGGCTCGCTCCGCTCGCCCCCCTGCCGCCCTCCTCAGGTCACCGAGGACAGTCGCAGACTGCCGTCCTCATTGGCATAGAAGGCGAAAAGATACCCCTGGCAGTTCTGGGTATTCAGGTGGTCGCTGTAAATCTCGGCCTTCACCAGCGTCCGGCCGCTGCCGTCCTGGTAGCTGGGCCACAGCAGCAGGTAGGGCATGCTGCGGGCCGCCCGGCCCGGCAAAATGTACCCCTCGGCACCAAGATAGCTCTCATCCGGGGCAAAGCCGGTCAGGCCCATGTACTTTCTGGGCGGCGGCCGTCACTTCCTCAGCGGTAAAGGCGGTCTTGCCCTCATTTTCGGCATACAGCATAGTCAGGGCAAAGTCGGTGGCAGTGGCGCGGTCCAGCCAAAAGCTGCCGTTAAATCGCATGCCACCCTCCGCCTGCAGGAACAATAGGGCCATTTCACAGGCGGGGTCATCCCTGTCCTCGCTGTAATTATAGGCAATCTTTTCCATCGGCTCGTAGTAGCAAATCACCGGGGTCTCCTGGCCCTGCTCCTGCTGCACGATGAGGAGATAATCCTCCTCCCCCTTGGCAAAAACGCCAAAGGCGTTTTCTACCGCCATGTGCACCCGGTACCGGCCACAGCCGTCATATTCCTCCAGCGTTTCGGTTATTTCGGCGGTGGGAATACTCATGCCGCGCCAGTTCTGGTAGGTTTCCGGGGCCTCGCCCGCGCACGCCGCGATGGTCCTGTGTTATTTTCTACCAAGGCCGCCACAAATTTTTCGGCGATGGCACGGGTCTCCTCGGCGGCGGCTGTGGTCAGGTCGGCTTCCGCCGCAGGGATGCCCACTTCGGCCAGGCGCCAGCCTTCGGCTGTCTTTTGGGCGGTGCGGGTAAGGGGCAGCATTTCGCCGGTGTGCAGGTTTTGCATCGTCACGGTGAAGGTCAGATTTTCGGCAGTTTCTTCGGTGATGGTTACACTTTCGGCATCGTAATCCCAGTAATAGCGGCTGAAAACCGGCCGGCTGCTTTTATACAGGCGGCCCTCCCGCTCCACAAAACGCGGGCGGCCGAGGGTATCCGCATTTTGCAGGAGGGCGGACACACACGCGGGCGTGTAGGTTTTTTCTACCAGTTGCTGTAAATCGGCGAGGGTGGCATAGCCGCCCGCAGGGTCCACGGGGAGGTACTCATCCTCGGTGAGTTCGCCCTGCTCCGGCAGGCCATCGCAGTACCAGAGGTAGCCGACGATATAATCCCTGGTGAGCAGCTCCTGCAGCTCCTGCAGGGTGGTGAGGGGCTGCTGGGGCTGGGGAGAAGGCTGCCCGCTGCAAGCGGAGAGGGCCAGCAGCAGGGCCAGCAGCAGGGCAAAAAGGGAAAATCTGCGTTTCATTTTGGGGCTCCTTTCGGGGGATTCTGGGAATATTATACCACAGTTTGGGGCGGCGGTGTGAACAAACCGTAAAACCTGGCGGAGAAAAGTCCCTCCACTAATACGGCAAAAACGACCTTTTTTTGCATATGAGGGGTTAATAATTCACTTTTTTTCACGGAAAATTTACAATTGCGGGAAAATATGGGTGTAGTTCGACTAAATGCTGGGCTATATTTACAGCAAAATGGCAGGAAAAAGGAGCCCCCGAGGGGGCTCCCAAAATGAGGGGGATGGCTTATTTTTTGCGGGTGAGGACGGCCATGCCGAGGGTGGAGACAGCCATGAGGGCCGCGGCCGCGGCGACCATATCATTGGCGCCGGTGGAGGGGTTCTTCTGATCGTCGGTCTTGGGGGTGTCCTCGGTGCGGTCGGGGATGATGACGATGCTGCCGCTAGAGGGGAGCACCGTGCCGGGCAGGGCTGCCCACTTTGCAGCATCCAAATCGAATTCCATAGTGTCCATTTTGTTGTCATCCACAAACAGCACGACTTTATTGGGGACCACATTATCCCTGGGAGTCCAGGGGGTCAGAGGCCAGTACTCGTCAGCAGTCTGGGTAGCGATACAGCAGGTCAGGAAACCATAGCTGTCGGGAGTTACTTCCCTGCAAGGTGGCAGTGGTCAGCAGGGTCTCACCACTGTACAGCTGCACCTGTACGCTGGACTCAAAGTTAACATTCTTCAGATCAACAGACACAGCGTTTTTCAGGATTCCGTTATCATGAGTAATGACAGCGCGCTCGATGCTGCCGCTATAGGGGAACGCAGTGCCGGGCAGGGCTGCCCACTCATCGGCATCAAGCGTGAAGGTCTTCGTACCCTCTTCGTGTCCATCGACAAACAGGACAGCTTTGTTGGGAACAATATTATCTTTGGGAGTCCAGGGGGTCAGTGACCAGTACTTGTCAGCAGTCTGGGTAGCGATGCAGCAGGTCAGGAAACCATAGCTGCTGGGAGCTACTCCCTGCAAGGTGGCAGTGGTCAGCAGGGTCGCATCACTGTACAGCTGCACCTGTACGCTGGACTCAAAGTTAACATTCTTCAGATCAACAGACACAGCGTTTTTCAGGACTCCGTTATCATGAGTAATGACGGCGCGCTCGATGCTGCCGGGGAGCACCGTGCCGGGCAGGTTTGCCCAATCTTCGGCATCAAGCGTGAAGGTCTTCGTATCCTGTTCGTGTCCATCGACAACCAGGACAGCCTTGTCGGGGACGACATTATCCCTGGGAGTCCAGGGGGTCAGTGCCCAGTTTGCGTCAGCAGTCTCGGTAGCGATGCAGCAGGTCAGGAAACCATAGTTGCCGGGAGTTACTCCCTGCAAGGTGGCAGTGGTTAGTAGAGTCTCGCCGCGGTATAGTTTAACCGCAACGCTCTCAGCGAAGGTAACGCCTTTCAGTTCAAGGGAAACAGCATTTTTCAAGTTGCCGCCAGCATGAGTAATATTAGCACTATCAATGCTACCGCTTGGTCCAGCCGCCAGCGCAGTGATTGGCAGCATGACGGCCAGCATTAAAACTGCCAGCGCAAGGCTTAAAAACTTTTTCATTGTATAACCTCTCCTTTTCTCTTGCCTCGCAGGTGGATTCGTGTTTGCAGACAAACACGAATCGCCCCGTGGCGATTATTTTGGTAAGTTAAGGTTATTCCATTTTAAGACAAATGTCAAGTATTTAATGGGAAATTGAAGTAAATTTTCTAATTTAATGGGAAATTGAAGTAAATTTTCTAATAATAGAACATAATGGAAGATATTTTGACAAAAATCCCCCGGACAGTGCCGGGGGATGGGGGTTATACTTCCTGGATGATGGGGAGGATGACCGGCTTGCGGCGGGTACGGCTGGCGATGAAATCGCCCAGCTCATCCCGGATGCGCCCCTTGATGGTGGCCCAATCGCGGAAGCCGTTCAGCTTGCACTTTTCCAGGGAATTGCGCACCACCACGGTGGCATCGGCCATCAGGTCCTCGTTATCCCGTACATACACAAAGCCGCGGGAGACGAGATCCGGGCCGGCCAGTACTTCGCCGGTGGCATCATTGATGGCGCAGACCACCACGATGAGGCCGTCATCGGCCAGCAGCTTGCGGTCCCGCAGCACCACGCTGCCCACATCGCCGACGCCAAGACCATCCACCAGCACGCGGCCGCTGGGCACCATGCCGGTAATCTTCATATCCACGCCATCGGTTTCCACTACCTTGCCGATATCACTGATGATGATATGCTCGGCGGGGATGCCCATGCTGGCGCCAACGCCGGCATTTTTCATCAGGTGCTTGTATTCACCGTGCATCGGCATAAAGAACCGGGGCTGGGTGAGGGAGAGCAGCAGGCGGGTCTCATCCTGGCAGGCGTGGCCGGAGACATGCACATCGTACATCCGCTCGTAGATGACATCGGCGCCCAGCTTCATCAGCTCGTTTACCACCTTGCCCACGCTTTTTTTCATTGCCGGGGATGGGGGTGGCGGAGATGATGATGCAGTCATTGGGGCCGATCTTGATATTGCGGTGGCTGCCGATGCTCATGCGGGTCAGGGCGCTCATGGGCTCGCCCTGGCTGCCGGTGGTGATGAGGACGATCTCCTCATCGGTGTAGTCCTTTAGGTTATCGGCATCGATGAGGACGCCGGCGGGAATGGTGAGGTAGCCCAGCTCCTGCGCGATGGCCACGACATTGACCATGCTGCGGCCGAATACCGCTACCTTGCGCCCGAACCGGACGGCGGTATCCACCACCTGCTGGATGCGGTGCACATTGCTGGCGAAGGTGGCGATGATGATGCGCTTATTGGCTGCACGCTCAAAGAGCTTTTCAAAGCTCTCGCCCACGATGCGCTCGCTGGGGGTGGAGCCGGGTTTTTCGGCATTGGTGCTATCGCTGAGGAGGGCCAGAACGCCCTCGCTGCCCAGTTCGCCAAAGCGGACCAGGTCGATGGGCTCGCCGGAGATGGGGGTGAAATCCACCTTGAAATCGCCGGTGTGGACGATGAGCCCCGCCGGGGTACGGATGGCAAAGGCACAGGCATCGGGTATGGAATGGTTGACACGGACGAACTCGACGCTCATGGTGGTGCCGGCCGGGATGGTATCGCCGGGCTTGACGGTATTCAGCTTGCACTGATTGAGGATGCCGTGCTCCTTGAGCTTGCCGCTGATGAGCCCGATGGTAAGGGCGGTGGCGTACACCGGAGCCTTGATCTGCTTGAGCAGGAAGGGCAGGGAGCCGATGTGGTCCTCGTGCCCGTGGGTGATGAAGATGCCGCGGACCTTGGCCGCGTTTTTCTCCAAATAGGTGAAATCCGGGATGACCAGATCGACACCGGGCAGGTCGTCATCCGGGAAGGCGGAGCCGCAATCCACAACAAGGATATCCTGCTCAGTCTCAAAGACAGTCAGGTTCTTGCCGATCTCGCCCAGGCCGCCCAGGGAAATGATCCTGAGCGGGGGGGCGGCGGGTGCCGTCGGCCTTTTTGCCGCGGCGGGTGCTGCGGTTGGGCTGCTGCGCGGCAACGGCAGGCTTTTTGCTGCCGCCCTTGGCAGCGGGCTGCTTTTTGGCAGGCTCGCTTTTGGCGGGCTTGTTCTGCGCCGCGGGCTGGGTCTGCTTTTTGGGCTCATTCTTCGCGGCGGCCTTGGGCTGCTGCTTGGGCTTGCCCTCCGCCTTGCCCTTGGCGGAAGAAGCTTTCTGCTCCTTTTGGGCAGCGGGCTTCTGTTCCTCGGCGGGCTTGGACTTGCCGGTTTGGCCGCCCTGGCCCTTTTGGCCGTTCTTGGCCTTGGCCTGCGCTGGCTTCTGCTGGGGAGCCTTGGGCTGGCCGGGCTTTTTGGCCGCGGATTTTACGGGCCGTTCTCCTGCGGAGGCGGTCCCTGAGGTGGCTTCCTCGCTGCGCATCACCCGTTCGATCTCCGCCGCAATCTCGGCGGCGGTTTTGGTGCTGCGGCTCTTGCGGAAATACTGCCCAAAGACCCCGTCCTTCTTTTTACGGGGTGCTTCGGCAGAAGCCGGTACATTATTCTTTTTTTCAGTCACTCGTGTACCTCCAATTCAAATTTGGGTTCTGTTTTTATTTTTTGGTTAATGTATGATGTAAGACCGCCCATTCCGTTCCGACGATCTTGTGTCCTAATTCACGACAAAATATTGCATCTTGCACAAATATTTTGGTTCCGTTTTTTATTATACTGCATAAATGTGGTTCTGTCAAGGGGGCTGGTTCGGCCGCAGGCCGCCCGCCGAAGGCGGGCCAGCGGGCAAAGCCTGCTGAAATCGTCCGAAAGGACGATTTGGTCTGCGGCCGAATGCGCCCCCCGCGCTGACCGGCAAAAGAGGCAGGGCACATACCTGCCTGTGTTGTAATCCCGGCTCAAGTGAGCTATAATATTTATATAAATTATGGCACAGAAACGGAGAACAACACCATGACAGAAAAAAAAGAGGTGCAGCTTTTTACCGATGGCGCCTGTTCCGGCAATCCCGGTCCCGGCGGCTGGGGGGCGATCCTGCGGTACAAGGGGCAGGAAAAGGAGCTTTCCGGCGGGGAGCCGATGACCACCAACAACCGCATGGAGCTGCTGGCCGCCATAGAGGGGCTGAGCGCCCTGAAGCAGCCCTGCCGCGTTACCCTTACCAGCGACAGCAAGTACCTGGTGGATGCCGTGACCAAGGGCTGGGTGTACGGCTGGCAGAAAAAAAGGCTGGAGAAAAAGCGACAACAGCCCCGCCCTGAATGTAGACCTGTGGGAAAGGCTGCTGCCGCTGCTAAAGTATCACGAGGTGGAATTTGTGTGGGTGAAGGGGCACGCCGGCCACCCGGAAAATGAGCGCTGCGACCGCCTGGCGGTGGCGTGGTACCAAAATTATCAGGCGGGGTGTGCCGCCAAAATGTCGGAATAAGCCTGCGTCAGGGCCCGGAAGCCATCGCTGCCGCCCGCTAACTGCACCCGGCAAGCGGGCACAAACTGCGGCAGGACAAGCTCCCGGAAGATCCAAATCTGTCCGTCCGCAGTAAGACCGAGGTACAGCATCGGTGCATCGGTATCTGCCCAGTCCAGCCGGTACAGCACCCGGAACTTGGTGCCGCTGCCGGTAAGGGTAAAGGCATTGATATGCGGAGTCAGCTCGGTTTTTTCCAGCACTGCCCAAAATTCCTCGGCGGCGGCGTCCTTTATCGTGGTGGCATATGTCCAGCCTGCCGCCATGGCGGAAAAATCACGGCTGCCCTCTTCCGCCTCGGCAAAGGTCGTATTGCCCTTGCGCTTGACGCTGATGCACTTTGTTTTATCGCTTTGCGGGACGATCTGCCCGATGGCGGCGGAAACGGTGGGATTCTCCGGCGAAACGCGCGCCGTGCGGGAGACCACATCAAGGCACAGCAGCGAAACCAGTAAAATCACCAGTATGGTGAACCAACCGCAGCCGTTTGGGATCGGCTTTTGCCCGGAGAACCGCCGCTGGAGGTCAGCATTGAGAAAATGTAAACATTGCAATGCCGATTGCAGCACGGGGCCCCGACTGCCAGTTCTCTCTGGTACAGGCGGAAGCCGATCCGCCACGGCGACAATGCAAAGAAATTTCCCACGCAATGTTTTGCTCTTTGTTACCTGATTCAGCATGGAAAATGTAGTTTTTTTGTCTGTTGCATTTTTCAAGTTGTATCATTCTACCAGATTTTTGTCATTTTGCTGTATTCTTACAGTATTATAACATAAATTTTATACAAATTGCAACGCAGCATCCACCCACAAATTGTAAATATATTGTGAAGCCTGCCGATGGCGGCTGCCCTTCACTATAATAAACGGTTTTTCCGGGCAAAGTGCAACACATTTCGGAAAATTTTGTGCAGGGGCGGGGGACGGGCCGCCCTGCTCCTGCACCCTGCACAGGCCCCGAAAAAATTTTCCTCTGCCTATTGCAAATTATACCGAGATGGTATATTATATTGCCGTGATAAAAAGCCGGGAACATTTTCCGGCTATACTATATACGATAAAGGAAGTGTATCACTGTGGAAAAGCGCTTTGTTTACGCCGATAACGCCGCCACCACCCCGGTCACCCCGGCCGTGCTGGAGGCGATGACCCCCTGGCTGATGGAGAACTACGGCAACCCCAGCAGCATCTATTCCATCGGGCGCGCCGCCCGCACCGCCGTGGAAAAGGCCCGCCGCCAGGTGGCCGCCGCCCTGAATGCCGAGCCGGGCGAGATCTACTTCACCTCCTGCGGCACCGAGGCCGATAACTGGGCCCTAAAGGGCAGCATGCGCCGCTGGGCCGCCAAGGGCAAAAAGCACCTCATCACCGCCGCATTTGAGCACCATGCCATCCTGCACAGCGCCAAGGCGCTGGAAAAGGAGGGCTTTGAGATCACCTACCTGCCCGTCACCCCGGAGGGCCTGGTAGACCCCGCCGAGCTGGAAAAGGCCATCCGGGAGGATACCGCGCTGGTTTCCATCATGCTGGCGAATAACGAGATCGGCACCGTGCAGCCCATTGCGGAGCTGGCTGCTATCGCCCACGCCCATGGCGCCTGGTTCCATACCGATGCCGTCCAGGCAGTCGGCCACATCCCGGTGGATGTCAAGGCTCTGGGGGTGGATATGCTCTCCCTCTCCGGCCATAAGTTCCACGCGCCCAAGGGTGTCGGCGCCTTGTATGTCAAAAAGGGCATCCTGCCTAATATCTTTATGGATGGCGGCGCACAGGAAAAGGGCCGCCGCGCCGGCACCGAAAACCTTGCCTCCATCGTGGGGCTGGGCGAAGCCATCACTGTGGCGACCGCCAGCCTGGAAGAAAACATGGCCCGCATCACCGCCATGCGGGATCGCCTGATCGATTCCCTGCTGCAGCTGCCCAGGACCCGCCTAAACGGCAGTCGGGAGCACCGCCTGCCCGGCAACCTTAATATCTCGTTCGAGGGCATCGAGGGCGAATCGCTGCTGCTGCGGCTGGATATGGCCGGCATCTGCGCTTCCTCCGGCTCCGCCTGCACCAGCGGCTCGCTGGATCCCAGTCATGTCCTTATGGCCATCGGCCTCAAGCACGAGGTCGCCCATGGCAGCCTGCGCCTTTCCCTCTCGGAGCTCACCACCGAGGAGGATATCGATTATATCATTGCCCAGGTACCGCCCATTGTGGAGGGGCTGCGCGCCATGTCCCCCGTCTGGGAAAAAATCAAGGATCTGTAAAGGAGATTGCCTATGTATAGCGAAAAAGTTCTGGATCACTTCACCAATCCCCGCAATGTAGGGGAGATCCCCGATGCCGATGGCGTGGGCGAGGTAGGCAATGCCCGCTGCGGCGATATCATGAAGATGTACCTCAAGATCGATGGCGATACCATCACCGATGTCAAGTTCAAAACCTTCGGCTGCGGCGCCGCCATCGCCACCAGCTCCATCGCCACCGAGATGATCAAGGGCCATTCCATCAATGAGGCCCTCGCCCTCAGTAACCGTGCCGTAGTAGAGGCGCTGGATGGCCTCCCTCCCGCCAAGCTGCACTGCAGCGTACTGGCGGAGCAGGCGGTCAAGGCCGCGCTTTCCGACTACTACACCCGCCAGGGCATCGATCCCGAACCCATCGTCGGTCATGTCAAAAAGGATGTCCACGAGGGCGAAGAGGCGGAAGGTACCTGCCCCTCCTGCGCCACCTGCGACCACTGAGAATAAAGAAAATCCCCTCACCTCTATCGGGTGGGGGGATTTTTTCCTTTTAAGTCAAATCCAAAGGGAGCTGACCGCAAAAGTTTTCGGTCAAGCCTTTTTCAAAAGGCTTGCGGTCTTTGGTCGCGCTGTGCAGAGCGCGAAATTCCTGTACCGGAGGGCACTCCGCAGGGGGATGAATTTGCAAAATAATCCGGTGGATCGTTTTGCAAAGAGGGGGCGCCCCCTTACTTGTTCCTTTTGCAATATGTCCTTTCACCGAGCTGGTGAAAATTAAAAACCTCTCCATCAAAAAAGCCCCCTTTGGGGGGCTCAATTGTAAACTTTTCGTTAAAAAAAGTGAAATATTAACCTTTGGGCTGCAAAAAAAGGGGCCAGTTTTGCCGTATTAGTGGGGGGACTTTCAAAAAGCCTTAGAACCACAGCACCGCTATGGCAAAGCCCGCCGCGCTGCACAAAGCGCCCCACAGCAGGTCGGTGGGGGTATGGCGTTTAAGTGCCACCGAAGCCCACGCCACCAGCCACCCGATCACAATACTGGGCAGCAGCATCCACCAGCCAAAGTAGTAGATGAGGAACAAAAGCGGCCCGGCCGCGCTGCACGCGTGCCCGCTGGCGCGCCTGTGAAGCACGCGGTTGCACAGGGTAAGGAACAGCGCCGAGAAAAAATACCCGGCACAGATGGTGCGGATCTCCGGCGAGACCCCCGCCAGCAGCGCCCACAAAAAGGCAATGGTATACCCCACCCCGGTAAAGACAAACGCCAGCTCCCGCTGACCCTCCCGGCCGCGGCTGCGGTAGCGGGGGAACAGCGGCTGCGCCGGATAAGCCAGCACCGGCACAAAGCCCAGCAGCAGAATGGTGGTGACCAGCTCCCCGACCGGGCAGAAGGGCTGCGGCCCCCAGAAATACAGAATGAGCAGCAGGGCGGTCACCATCACCGGCGGGATGGATATGACCCGGACCAGGCCGGCCAGTTTTTCCTTGGCTGTTTTTGTGGTTTTCATGCGGTTCCTCCTCCCGAGGGGTAGTGGGTTGCTTATGGGTTTATATATAGCAGAATCGCTGCGAAAAAGTGAGGGGCAAAGTGACGGTTTCGGGGTAAATTTTTAGGCAAGATTTTTCCCTTTACCGCAGTGCCACCAGCGGCATATCCACATAGATATCCTGGCCTGTGAGATTATCGTGCACCGTGGCGGTCAGCTCCTTGCGGGCATTAATGGAGAAGGCCACATTCAGCCGCTTATCCAGCGGGGTGCCGGGCGGCTCCAGCTTGGCAATGACGGCGGCATTGGCGGAATTTTTGCTGTAATTGAGCAGCCGCACGGTATCGCTGCTGTCATCCACCGCAGAAAACCGTCCATCGGCATCAAAGGAGACCCGTCCCATCCGCTTGTGCTCGATCTCCGCCATCATCAGCTCGATCGCCTTTTGATTGCGGAAGGAGGAGGACAAGGTGAGGGTCACCGGCTTTTCGCTGGGATATTCGCTGCCGGCCTTGAAGATGATCTTGTACCGCGGCTCCTTGGTGAGGGAATCCAGGTAGCGGATGGCGTAGGAATGCTGGATGAAATCGACGATATTGAGCCCCAGCGAGAAGGCCAGCGCCCCGTGGGCCACCGCCTCAAACGGCTTGTGGCACTGCACCTTTTCCCGGCCAAAGATGCCCCGGATGCCCCGCTGCACCGCCGGGATGAGGGTAGTGCCCCCCACCAGCAGCACCCGCTCGATCTGGCTGCGGGAAATGCCGCCGGCTTCCGCCATGTTGACGGCGTTATTGAGGACATCATTGAGGGTGACAAAAAAATCGTGCTCCTCCAGAAGATCCAGCAGGTCATTCTGGGTGTAGCGGAACTCGTAGGTCTTGAAATGCTCGGCATCAAAAAAGCTGCGGCTGCTCTCGCTTTGAGCGGAAAGCTCCTCCTTGATCTGCTGGGCCAGGGTGGTAAGCTGCGGCAGGATCTCCTCGCACTCTTCGGCGGTGCGGCCGGCCCGCATCAGCAGATCCTCCAGCAGCCACCGGTCGATATCATCGCCGCCGAGGAAGGCGCCGGCTTTGCCCAGCACCCGGCCCTGCGCCGCACCGTCCGCCGCCGCTCCGGCAAAGGATTCCGGCATGCGGACGACCGAAACATCCAGGGTGCCGCCGCCAAAATCCACCACGCACACCACCGAACCGGCCCGGGTAGAGCCGTAGGAAATGGCGGCCGCCACCGATTCATCCACCAGGCGGTAAGGGACATCGGGGTAATTTTCCGCAAAAAAGGCGGAGATCCACTCCCGGTAGGTATCAAAGGCATTGACCGGGGCGGTAAAGGTGACCACGGTATCGGCGTTCAGCTCCAAATTGCCCAGCAGCCGGGTGAGATACAGCCGCGCGATATGGTCGGCGGAAAACTCCCGGCCGCGGTCCTCGTAGAGGGAGGTGAGGTGCAGAAGACCCCGCTTGAAGCCCCAAAAATAGCGGCTGCTGCGGATATCATCCAGCCCGCGGGAGGTGACCTCGTAGCCCATCAGGAAGCTTTCCTCCCCCCGGTAGTAGAGGACGGAGGGAGTGACCGGCGGCATGGCGCCGCTCCCCGGCGCGGTGATGGCCGGGAAGCTCATGGTCTGCGGCTCCTCCCTGGCAAAGTTCCAGCGGGCCACCACGGTATTGCTGGTGCCGAAATCGACGGCGTAGCGTTCCATCAGATCACTTCCTTTACTCTTGCTTTTACCCAGATCTGCTCCCCTTTGGCATAGCCCACCGTCGCCACAATGACCGGAGTGCCCGGCGCCAGCAGGGCGGGGCAATCGTGCCGGGCGCTGTCGTAGGGGGTCTCCTCCCCCACCGTACCGATGACGGTAAGGCCCAGCGCCCCCACAAAATCATCCACCGGGGCAAACATCCCGATCATATCCCTGGCCAGCAGCGCGGGGTTCTGGGCAATGGCCCGCCGGGCGGTGGGCAGGGCCAGCAGCAGGGGGCGCATCGCCTCAAAGAGGGCTCTTTGGGCGGCTTCCACCGCTTCTGTCTGCTCCCGCTGGCGGCCGGCGGCTTCCCGGTCGGCTTCCCGACTTACGGCGGCGGCATGGGCCTCCAGCTGTTCCTTTTGGCGGGCGGCTTCGGCCTTTTCCAGCCGCAGGGCGGCGGTCTCGGTTTTCAGCTCCCGGATGGTTTTCTGGCTTTGCAGCAGGTCTTTGAGGGCCATAGGGGTTCTCCTTTGTTTGAGATTTTGCGGAGGGCGGGCGCAGGGCGCAGCCCCTGCCGCGGAGCGGCCGACCCGCCGGAGGCGGGTGACGCCCCCGGGGCGTCGGGCTGCGCCCCGACCGGCCCCTTGCAGGATTTATACTTACTGTATAATCGTTGGTTCCTGTCCGGAGAGTGTATTCTGCTCCAGGGTAGGCTCCATGTAGCTGTAGTGGGTATCGTGCCGCCAAATGCGAATCTCCTCGCCGGTGACGGTCATGCGGGTGGCATCGGTAAAGAGCCTTTGCCAGGGGCCCCAGGGGCGGGTGTAGTACTCACTGCTGCCCCGCCAGCGGATCTTATCAGCAAAGGCCTGGGCTTCACAGCACCACAGGCTGCCATCCCGGCACAGCAGGGCAAAGTGGCTGCCGGTCTTGGCCATCATGGTCACACCCGATGTGACCGGCAGCGGCTCGTAGGGGGTCTCGCTCAGCTTTTCGCAGAGGGAGATCAGAGTGCCATCGGCCTGGCGCAGAACGGTGGCATGGGGCAGGGCAAAGGCCTGGACGATCCCCATATAGGCATCCACGCTGCAGCTGCCATATTCCCCATCACCGTAGACCACGGCCGTGTGGAAGGTGGTGACCCCGACGGTATGGGTGGGACAGCTGGAAAGCTGCATAATGCCCACCCACTTGGCAAAGAGATCGCCCCGGCGGCTGCGGCAGGTGCCATCGGCCAGCAGCAGGTCGCCCAGCGGCTCCACCGCGGCGGCATAGCGGATGCCGGCAAAATACATGAGCTGCTGCACCGAGTAAAAGTTCTCGCTGACTTTGGAATTATGGGCCGAGAGGACAAAGGGCGTACCAGCCCCCTGCAGCCCGATGACCCCCTCAAAGTGGCGGAACGGGTCGGTATCGTTTTCGAGGTAATCACTGCGGTCGCCGTAGAAGCGGACGGCTTTCGCCGCGGGGTCCACCGTGCTGTCGTACAGGGTCTGGCCAAAGGAACGCACCCGGCCATCGGTGAAGGTGACCACCACGGTTTTGCCCTCCTCGGCGGTCAGCAGGTGCTCCACCTGGGGCAGGTCGTGCCGCTCGAAGCCGTTTTTGCCAAACAGCACGAAGGAGAGGATCTCCCCGTGCAGCACCAGCAAAAAAGGGCTGGAACACCGCCATGCGGCGCACCCCGGTAAACTGCCGGAAAAACTCGCCCTCCGGGCCGCTTTGGTCAGAAAAGAGCCTTCCCGCGGCATCCACGGCCATGGCGTTGCTGCGGCCCCCGGCGATGCTCCACAAAAGGCACCGGCGGATGTTCCGCCAACCCTCGGTGATGCGGCGCTTCTCCGGGCGGCGGCGGGCGCCCTCCCAGCCGATGGAGCCATCCCGGAAGATGGCCATGAGGTATTCCCCCTCGATGACCCAATCGGTCACCTCGGTCCAGTCGGTGATATGGTCATCAGCCGGGGGCAGCCCCGCCCGTTCGGTGGGGGTGCTTTCCCAGATGACCGAGCCATCCCGCTTTTCGCCCAGCAGGTAGTAGCCCTCCTGCCAGATGCGCCGAAGCCCCGACCATTTTTCGGGGGCGATGCTATCGGTGCGGCAGAGAGCCCCATGGCTCCATTTACCGCTGAAATGCACCTGTCCCTCGTCATCCAGCCCGACAAAAACCGAGCCGCCGTTCTGGAAAGCGATGAGCTGGCGGATGTAACGCCATTCCTCCATCCCCTGGTACTGCAGGAAACGGGGGTGCCCGCAGGAGAGGACGGTTCCCGCCTCCGGTGAGGGCGGCGGCCGCCTCGGAAACGGCGGCGATCTGGGTAATGTTTGCCCAGTTCTTTACCCCGGCGGTGACCTCCTCATTGGTGCCGGCAGCCAGCACCCGGCCCGCGGTCGTCAGCCCCAGGATGAAATCATCCCCCAGGGCCAGCTGGGTGATATGCCGCCACTGTTCGGTGCCCTGCACCGGCTCGTTGGTATCGGCCCACTGGGCATATACGGTCCCGGCGGCGGTAACGGCGGCCGCCAGGCCGGAGGACTGATAAAGCTGTGTGACATTTTTCCAGGCGGAAACGGCATAGGGCTGGCCATAGCCCGGCCCGCGGCCAGTACAGAGCCATCCTCGCAGAGGGCCAAGGTCTGGTGGCGGCCGGGGATGACCTCCCGGACATTTTTCCAGTGGGAAACGGCGTTTTCACCGTGCGGGCTGTGGCCGGTGTGGGTAAGCAGGGCGGCTTCCACGGTGCCATCCCGGTACAGGAAGTAGATGTATCTTTCGCTGCGGCGGATGGCCCGCACCGGCTTTTTGGCGGCAGGGGGCGCCAGTTCTTCAGCCCGGCGCCAACCCTCCACCCGCTGCCGCAGCAGGGAGAGAATGGCCGGAAGATCCACCGGCTGGCCCAGTGTGACGATGCTTTCCGCCGGGGAAAGGGTATCGCCCTCCTCCGGCTCCTCCAGATCGATGGCGGGGGCGTAGGAAAGATCGGCGGGGAGATAGGCGATGAGCTCCTCCCCCTCCAGCTCAATACCCCGGACATCCTCGCAGAGGATATCCCCGCTGTGGTAGCCGGAGCCGAACACCCGCAGATAGCCGTTCTGGTAGAGGACGGCAAGGTAGCGGCGAGGCACGGCGGCAAAGTCTGCTATTCTTTTGGCGGAAGCGGTTGGGGGCGATAATATCGGTGTAATCCCCGCCGAAGAAATCGGCCGAGATGGAATCGCGGGGCTCGCTGCACAAAAAGCGGCCGGTGATCTTGGAAAGGGCGACCCAGGTGGAAACACCGTAGGGATTGTACCGGACAAGAGCGATCTTCTGCACGCGCTCCCGCGGGCGCTGGATGGATCTATTTTTGCGGTCAAAGAGGGTGACGGTGCCGTTTTTTTGCAGCAGATAGGCCACCGGACTGCAATGCCCCGGCAGCGCCGAGCCGACTGCTTCCTCGATCTCCCCGATGCCATCCAATGCCGAAAGGGCCCCCACCGCGCGGAACATTTCATCCTCGCAGAGGGCGCCGAAGCCATCGGTATCCCAGAAAACACGGGCAACACCCTGCCACCCGGCAGCCGGGGCATATTCCCCGGCATTGCCGTAGAGCAGCAGGCGGCCATAGGTGGTAAGGGCGGCCGCCATGGGCGGCTCATCCCCATCGTAATCATAGATGCGCAGATCGGTGAGGGTGCGGCAGGCGGCCAGCTGGGAAAGCAGCTGCCGCCACTCCTCCGCAAAGCGGGCGGGCCGGCCAGATTCAGTCAGCTCCACGGTGCCATCGGCCAAAAGGCGCATGTGGCAGAAGTCATTGCGGTAGGTGAAGGGATCGGCGCCTTCGGTTTGGGTGTAGACCGGGTGCAGCGGATCGAAGCCGCCCGCTGCGCCGCCCATTTCCTCCCGGCTGATGAGCAGGACCCGGTCGAGGGAGGGGTCATTGGCGAAAGGTTTCATTGGATGCCATCCCCTGTGCCGTTTTGGTAGCTGTAATACAGCTGGTCGCCCGCGGCGGACTCATTGGCCTCCTGCTGGCTGCTGGCCATGCGGGCCCGGCCGCTGCCCGCCCAGGCAATGAGCTTATTGATGGTCTCCCGGAAGCTGACCGAGAGCGGAATGGTGCTGTGGATGGCGGCGAGGATATCCTCGGTGGTGAAATCCCGCTGCTGAGAGAAAGCCTGGAACATGGCGTCATTGATGACCTGTTCAATTTCGGCGCCGGAGAAGCCCTTGGTCTCTTTGGCCAGGGCGGCCAGGTCGTAATTCTTGACGGCGATATCCCGGCGGCGGCTGATGTGCAGCCGGAAGATCTCCACCCGTTCCTTTTCGGTGGGAAGATTGACGAAGAATATTTCATCGAAGCGGCCCTTGCGCATGAATTCCGGCGGCAGCTGCTCGATATTATTGGCTGTGGCGACGATGAAAACGGGGGATTTCTTTTCCTGCATCCATGTGATCAAACTGCCGAACACACGGGCCTGGGCGCCGCTATCCCCCTGCACGCCGCCGATGCCGGCAAAGCCCTTATCGACCTCGTCGATCCACAGGACGCAGGGGGCCATGGCCTCGGCGATCTGGATCATTTCCCTGGTGCGGGCTTCCGACTCGCCGACATAGCTGCCCATCAGCCGGCCGACATCCAGCCGCAGGAGCGGCATGTGCCACTGCTGGCTGATGGCCTTGGCGCAGAGGGATTTACCGGTGCCCTGGAATACCGACGATGAGCACGCCCTTGGGGTAGGGCAGGCCGAACTGCTGCGCCTGCTCCGAAAAGGCCATGCCGCGGGTGATGATCCAGCTTTTGAGGACATCCATGCCGCCGATGGAGCCCATCGTTTCCTCGGCATTGAAGAACTCCAGCACCTGCGTTTTGCGGATGACCTGTTTTTTCTCCTCCAGCACCAGCTGAAGGTCATTCAGCGAGATTTTACCGCTGCGGGCCAGCGCCTTGGAGAGGATGGTCTTTACGGTGGAGATGGTGAGCCCCTGGAAGGCACGCACAAACTGCTCGAAGCCCTCCTTATCCATATCCACTACGACATTCTGGGTGATATTGGTGATGTACTCCCGCAGCTCCGGCAGGGTGGGCAGCTGGAATTCCAGCACGCTGACCGAGGAGGTCAGCTCCTCCGGGACCTTATACACCGGGCTGACGATGAGGATGCTCTTCTGCTGGGGCTTGAGCTGGGCGGCAAGGTTTTTCACCATGCGGCAGACCATATTGTCCTCCAGGAAACGGTGGAAATCCTTGAGGACATAGAGAATGGGGGTATCGGCGGGTTCTTTGGCGATGAAATCCAGCACGGCGATGGGATTGCCCTTGCCCACGGCCACGCCGACATCAAAGCCGGAGGCGAAATCCCAGCTGACGACCCGCATATTTTCCAGCTCGGCCGCGCAGTCCTTCACTACCGAAAGGAGGCGTTCCTCCTCCCGGGTGGTGACATACAGCACAGCACAGCGGGCGCGGATGGACAGATTGAATTCTTCACGGAAGTTCATATTTTTTCTCCTTTCGGGAAAGGGAGTGTAAGTGCGATGGGATGTAAGCGGCGAGGACGAGGGAAAATCGGTAAAGGGCAAGGCGCCGCCGACGCGATACTCTTGTCCGGCGAAAGGCGGACTGATGTATCGTGAGGGGGCAACGCAGCCATTTGCGATTTTCACCGGCCGAAGCCGCAGAAATTACAGGAGGGAAAGGCCCAGCGAATGGGCAAGATCTGTAAAGCCGCGCAGGCGGTCCGGGGGGACGGTATAGGGCGGCGGCAGTACAGCGGCGGTATTGCCCTCCGGGACAAAATCCGGGAGGAGGGACAAGGGGTAGCCGCAGGGATTATTTTGGGCCAGCAGGCGGAGGGTGTCCTCAGTATTCTGCCATTGCCCCGGTAGGATAAGATGCCGCAGCAGCACACCGCTTTGCAAAAGGCCGACCGCATCATAGCGGTTGGAGCCATAGCGGGCGGAAAGCAGGGCCAGATTGGCCCGGGCATGGGCGGGATAAGCCGGAACAGCGGAAAGGCGCTGGCCCAGGGCATCATCGGCATACTTGAAATCCATGATGTAGGCCTGAAAATAAGGCAGCAGGCGCTCGGTCAGGGCGGCCGGAGCATAGCCATTGAAATTATTGCAGAGCGGGACAGTAAGGCCCAGCTTCCTTGCGATGGCAATGGCTTCGATGACCTCGTCGGCGGAGGGTTCCACATTGGCGAGGCTGATATGACTGACGCCCCGCTGCTGGAGGGAAAGCAGCAGCTCCGCCAGCTGACGCGGGGGGGGGGTGACACCATTGCCCCCTGGGAGATGCCGTAAACCAAACAATAGGTGCAGCGCATATCGCAGCCGGAAAGATAGACGACCCCGCAGCCGGTACCGCCGCTGATGCAGCGTTCCTCCCGGTTGCGGTAGAATTTACCCAATTTCATAGGCGGCCCAGCCTTTCCAGCAGGGGGAGGTAGTCCTCCTCCCAGACGGAGCAGCGCACTTCCCCACCGGCGATGTAGAGGGTTTCCGGTTCGGCGGGGGGCAGCAGGCGGCATAGGGCCGGGTACTGCTCATCCGGCGGGGTAGCAAGAAAACCCACAGGGCTGCCGGGGGGCGGCGGGACCTGCCCCAAAGCCAGCAGGCGGCCATGGTTTGCGGGGATCACGACGCTTTCCCAATTGGTGACCGAGAGGTAGTAGATATCCCGGCCGGAAAGGGCTGCGGCGATCGTTTCCCTATCATCCGAGGGAGTAAAAAAGCGCTGGCCCGGCAGGACGGGGACCATCATCTCCGGCGTGACCATTACCTGCACCGGCAGGGACAAAAAGGGAGCCAGCCACTGCGGTTCCATGGAACCGAGCCACAGCGCAGACGCCATGCTGCCTCCCCCCTCTCCTGACGCTTTGGCTTAGAAGCGGTTTTTCTCCTGCTCCTTTTCCTCCGCCTGGTCAAAGTATTCGGGCTTGAGCTCGACGGAAAGCTCCACGCCCAGCTTTTCGACGGTTTCCTTTACCAGCTCCCGGCAGGCCGGGCCGCGGACGCCATTGACCTCCACGGTGATCTTGCCATCCTTGCCGATGAGGTAAGTTACAGTCTGTTCCGCCATAGGTCACACCCACCTTCCTACCTTGATGCGGACGGTGCCATCGGGCAGGGTTTCCTGCTCCCGCACCTGGAATTTGCCCTCCTGTTCCACGGTTTTGCGCAGGAGCAGCACAGCGTACTTTTGCAGCAGTTCATCCCGGGTCTTTTCGAAATCGCCGGGTTCGAGATTGGAATGGAGCTCGGCCTCGCCATCCACAAATTTGAAAGCCATAACGCGGTTGACGGCATTGACGGCGATGACATCGCAGGTATTGAAGGTCCCGGCAAACTCGTAGTTTTCCGGAACCTCCGCCACGCGGCGCAGGCCGATGGCCCGCAGGGCCTCCCCCAGTACATCGATATCCCGGATGGCGACCTGTACCTTGGAAAGATGCGACACAGCGGCACCTCCTATCATTTGATACTATATTACTCTTATATCATAGGACAATTCGATTGAAAAATCAACCATAAATTCAGGAATAATTCTTGATTTTGCGAATTTTTCGGATGAGATTTGGCGATGCGGAACACAAAAGCCCCCGCCGGACGGCGGGGACAAAGGGTTATTTGACCAGTTCGGCAAAGTGCTTGATGAGATAATCCCGGAAGAGGATGGCCGCCGGGGAAAGGTAGCTGCTTTCCCGCCAGGAAAGATTGATGTAGCGGCGGCAGTGGGGGGTGGAAATGGGTACCAGGGCGATGTGTTCATCCTCCATATCCTGCCAAGTTAGGATGGGAATGAAAGAGATGCCGATGCCGGCGCGGATCAGCTCACGGACGGTTTCCGGGCTGTCGCTTTCCAGGACGACATTGGGATCGAAGCCGGCCATTTTACAGTAGGCATCGGTGATGCTGCGGAGATTTTTGCCCTTTTGCAGACAGATGAACTCCTCCTTGGAGACCTGATCGAGGGTGAGGGAATCGAAGTGGGCCAGCGGATTGGTGACCGGCAGCGCCAGGCGAATCTCCTCTTCGATAAGAGTAGTGCAATAGGGGCCGGAAACCGGCTGGCTGCCCGCGAAGAGGGTGAGATCGCAGCTCTGGCCACTATCCTCTACCAGGTCCTCCTGCAGGATGTGCAGACGGATATCGCTGTGTTCTTCCTTAAAGCCGCGCACCAGCCGCGGGATGAGGGTGGAAGCGGCATTCATGGAGAATGTGACATTCATGACGCTGTTTTCCCGGGCATCGTCGATCTCCCGGTGGATGGCCTCCAGCTCCTTGAGGATGCGGTTGGTGTGATTGAGAACAATGATGCCATATTCATTGAGCTCGATGCTTTTGCCCTTGCGGTTGAAGAGCTTGACCTTGAGCTCATCCTCCAGCATGCTGATGGTGCGGCTGAGAGAAGGCTGGGCCACATGCAGTTCCTGCGCCGCCTTTGTGATATGTTCCAGTTCCGCTGTTTTTTTGAAGTAACGCAGATGTGTGATTTCCATGAAGATACCTCGTGCAATGTGCATATAGCGTGCGTGTTATTGATCTTAGTCATATTATATATTTTACATTATAGAAAGTCAATGCTATACTTTATCTTAACATGGCCTTAATAGGCCATAAATTGATAATTTTTTAGGGAAAAAGTGAAAGGTGGTTCTATAACTATGTCCTGGGATAATCAGCGCCGTTCCAAGGCGGAACGACTGCAGGCGGCCGCTGCGCTGTGCTGCGGCAAAACAGTAGCGACCGGCGATATCGTCAAGCTGATGGAGGCGGTCATTCACCCCGGCGATAAGGTGGTGCTGGAGGGCGACAATCAGAAGCAGGCGGCGTTCCTGGCGGCTTCTCTGGCGGAGGTCGACCCCAAGGTCATCCACGACCTGACCATGATCATCCCCTCCATCTCCCGCAGCGAGCATCTGGATTACTTTGAGAAGGGCATTGCCAGCACGGTAGATTTCGCCTTTGCAGGTACGCAGGCGCAGCGACTCAGCGAGATGCTTGCCGAGGGCAAGGTGAAGATCGGCAACTTTAATACATACCTGGAGATCTATGCCCGCCTGTTTGTGGATCTCATCCCCAATGTTTGCTTGGTAGCTGCCGACAAGGCCGACCGGGACGGCAACCTGTTTACCGGCTACAGCACCGAGGAGACCCCCACGCTGGTGGAGGCCGCCGCCTGCAAGAGCGGTATTGTCATTGCGCAGGTGAATGAGATCGTAGAGGACCTGCCCCGTGTGGATATCCCCGGCGGCTGGGTAGATTTCATCATCCCTGCCGATAAGCCCTACCCCATGGAGCCCCTGTTCACCCGTGACCCCCAGTTCATCAAGGATGCCGATATCCTGATGGGCATGATGGTCATTAAGGGCATTTATGCCAAGCACGGCGTGCAGAGTCTCAACCATGGAATCGGCTTTAACGGTGCGGCCATCGAGCTGCTGCTGCCCACCTACGGCGAGCAGCTTGGCCTGAAGGGCAAGATCTGCCGCAACTGGGTGCTGAACCCCCCATCCCACGCTGATCCCTGCCATCGAAGCGGGCTGGGTCGAAAGCGTTTGCGCCTTTGGCGGCGAAGTGGGTATGGAAAAATACACCGAGGAGCGCAGCGATATCTTCTTTACCGGTGCGGACGGCACCCTGCGCAGCAACCGTACTCTGGCACAGGTGGCAGGGCTTTATGCCATTGACTCTTCCTGGGCGCTACCCTGCAGATGGACTACTACGGCAACTCCTCTACCGTAACCGCCGGCCGTCTGAGCGGCTTTGGCGGTGCACCCAATATGGGCCACAACCCTGGCGGACGCCGTCACAGCAGCCCCGCCTACCACAGCCTTGTTGAAGGCAAGGACACCCTGCGCGGCGGTCAGAAGATCGTTATCCAGATGCTGAAGAGCAGCGGCAAGAAGGGCAATAACTTCGTGCCGGAGCTGGACGCCATCGCCATTGGCCGTGACGCCGGTATGGAGGCCCCGCCCATCATGGTTTACGGTGAGGATGTGAGCCACACCGTGACCGAGCAGGGCATTGCCTACTGCTACATGGCTGAGGACGCCGAGGAGCGCAAGCTGATGCTGGCTTCCATCGCCCAGGGCACTCCCTTTGGCGAGATGGTGACCAAGGAGCAGATCGAGGCCTTCCGCAAGGCGGGCAAGGTAGCCTATCCCGAGGATCTGGGCATTGACCGTGCCATGGCCACCAAAGGACCTGCTGGCCTGCAAGAACTTGGAGGAGATCGCGGAGTGCTCCGGCGGGCTGTATGTGGTGCCCGAAAAGTTCCGCAAGAAAGACTAAGCATACTCCTTTCACGATAAAGCATAGAGAAGGGAAATCCCCCGGCCGGGTGTGGTCGGGGGATTTTTCTTGGATTGGGATAAATGGGCAGGCGGGGCGCACCGGAGCGGGGAGAGCCGCCCGGAGCGAAACGGAGGTGCGGCACGACAAAAGCGGAGGGGCGCCCCGCCGGTGGGTCACAGCAGGGAGTGGCGCCATTCTTCGGAGCCGGGAGCCTGATAATAGTAGAACTCGCTGAGGGTGGGATTCTCAAAGACGCGGAGCATTTCGAGAAAACCGGAAGTAAGGTGGCGGCCTTTCAGTTCCTCGCGGGTCAGCCAAAGCATTTTACCTTCCGAGGAGGAAGTAAGCGTACCAGTGAAGCGGGTGGCACGGAATAGCAGCACCACATAGCGGGCACCATCCTCCCGTGGGAACTGCTTGACGCCACAGAGAATGGGATCCTGAATGGTAAGGCCGGTTTCCTCCTGTACCTCGCGGATGACCGAAGCGACGAAAGATTCGCCGGATTCCACATGGCCACCGGGGAAGCAGATGCCCGGCCAGCTGGAATCGGTACGATCCTGCACGAGGATACGGTTCTCGGCATCGGTGATCATGCACAGATTGGTCAATTCACAGCGCTCGGTAGGGTGTGACATAGTAAGAGAAGCTCCTTTATTAAGTATAGCCCAAAAGACCTCTGACGCTGACCTCCCCGCTGGAAACGGTGCGGCGGGAACCATCCGGCAGCTCAACGATGAGACCGGCATCGGGGGCAATGGCAACGGCCAGCGCCTCATACTGGTCGGTGGGACTGATGACCTCCACCCGGCGGCCGATGGTACAGCTGCGGCGGGTCAGTTCCCCAATCAGGTTTTCGGCCGGTTGGGAAAGAATGTGCTGGCGGAGGAAGAGGTCATCCAGGCGGGTGATGATACCGGCGGCAATGGCGGCCCGGGGAACGGCAGCACCCGCTTCCCGCACCGAGATGGCTTTATCCCGCAGCTCCTCGGGGAAATCCTGCGGCTGCTGGGTGACATTGACGCCGATGCCGATGACCGCGCCATTGATGGTGCCGCTTTCGGCATCGCTGGTGAGCTTGGTGAGGATGCCGCAGACCTTGCGGCGGTCGAGGATGATATCATTGGGCCACTTGATGGCAGGGGCCAGGCCATGTTGCTCCAGCACCTGGCAGACAGCCAACCCGGCGCAGCTGGTAAGCAGACTGAGCGCGGCGGGGTCGAAATCCGGGCGGAGAAGATAAGAGAGATAGACCCCCTGCCCGGCCGGAGAGGCAAAGCTGCGGCCCAGGCGGCCGTTGCCGTGGGTTTGGCGATCCGCCAGCACAACAGTGCCGGTGGGCGCGCCCTCCAGGGCCAGCTGCATCCCGCGGGTATTGGTAGAGTCGGTCTCCTCGTAGCAAATGACGGTCTCTCCCCTGCCCTGCGGCAGGTACTGCTCCAGCAGTTCCTTTGTCATGCCATCCGGCAGGGCGGTAAGGCGGTAGCCCAGCCGGGTGACCGATTCAATGGCATAGCCCTGCTCCCGCAGGCGGCAGGCAGCCTTCCACACCGCGGTGCGGCTGACGCCCAACCGGACGGAAAGCTCCTCCCCGGAGTGGTACTGGGTACGGTCCTGCCCCAACTCCCGCAGCAGCTCGGCGGCCAAATCTCTTTTTGCCATGATGAAGTTCCTCCCTTTTGCGGACAGAATGTAAACTTTCCGTTAAATAACAAATTTTTGGGCTCCCGCTGCCGGTGGACAGTTGAAAATCCCCAATGAAAAGTGATAAAATCAGTATAATTCAATCCGGACAAAAAGGCAACCAGAAATGAGCCGGGAGAGAGAAAGAGGGCGACAGGATGGCATTTGTGGAAATGAAGGATGTGTATAAGCGCTACCGCACTGGGGAGATCGTGACGGCGGCCAGCGATGGCATCAATTTTACCATAGAAAAGGGCGAATTCGCCATTATTGTGGGGCCCTCCGGCGCCGGTAAAACCACGGTGCTGAACATTCTGGGTGGAATGGACACCGCCGATGAGGGGCAGGTGCTGGTGGATGGAAACGACATCGTGCAGTACACCCCCAAGCAGCTGATCGGCTACCGGCGGCATGATATCGGGTTTGTGTTCCAATTCTATAACCTGGTGCAAAACCTGACGGCGCTGGAAAATGTGGAGCTGGCGGCGCAGATCTGTCATGATCCCATCCCGGCAGCGGAGGCCCTGGAGGCCGTGGGGCTGGGCCACCGGCTGGATAACTTTCCGGCGCAGCTTTCCGGCGGCGAGCAGCAGCGGGTTTCCATCGCGCGGGCGCTGGCCAAGCGGCCCAAGCTGCTGCTGTGCGACGAGCCGACCGGCGCCCTAGACTACAATACCGGCAAGCAGATCCTCTCGCTTTTGCAGAGCGCCTGCCGGGAGGGCGGCATGACGGTGATCGTAGTGACGCACAACACTGCCATCACTCCAATGGCCGACCGAGTCATTACGATACGAAACAGCAAGGTCGCCAGCAATATTTATAATCCCCATCCTGCCGATATTGCCACAATAGAGTGGTAAGAAAGCGGGCGGCGGAAAATGCGGGGAGGGCAAGGCAGGGGCCGCAGGCAGGCTGATGCCCGGTAGAGCGAAGCGGAGGCGGGCTTATGCCTGTCAAGGCGCCAACACAGCCATCGCCCATTTTACGGTGTCCGCCAGGCGGGAACCGGCAGAAGCCAAAAAGAAAGGAGGGCATATTTATGACGGAAGCATTCCGGAAAGATACCATGCGCACCATGCGTAAAACCATGAACCGTTTTTGTTCCATTTTGCTCATTGTGGCGCTGGGTGTTGGCTTCTTTGCGGGGGTGCGGGCCACCGGTGATGACATGCGGGATACCGCCAGCGATTACTATATCGATTACAACGCTATGGATGTAAAGGTGCTCTCCACTTTGGGATTCAGTGAAAACGATGTGGCCGCCGTAGCGGCGGTGGATGGTGTAAAGCAGGTTTATGCCGGGAAATATGTGGACTGCCTGACCCTATGCCACGATAACTTCTTGACGAGGGTGTTTTCCCTGCCCCAGAACCCGGATAGTCCCGAAACCATGAACCGGCTGCGGGTACTGGAAGGGCAGCTACCACAGGCGGCGGATGAATGTGTCATTGATGAGAAGATACAGTATAAGTACCACTTTGAATTGGGACAGACGCTTTCTTTGGGCAGCGCCGACCCAACAGATGACCTGGAAAATGAGCTGGAGCACACCGAATATACCATCGTGGGGATCGTCAATTCCCCGATGTACCTGGATATGAACCGCCGCGGCAGCACCACGGTGGGGGATGGCTCCCTGGACGCCTATATTTACGTGCCGGAGGAGAATTTTACCGCCGAATACTACACCGAGCTGTATGTGACCGCCGAGGGCAGCAATGCCCTGAACTGCTACACCGATGAATATGACGAGCTGGCGAAGGCCCTCAAGGCGGCGCTGGAGCCGGTGGGGGTTGCCCGCGGCGACGACCGGATGGAGGAGATGGCGGACTATCTGAATGAAAAGATACCCGAAGCACGGGACAAAATAGCCGATGCCGAAGAACAGCTGGCTGATGCCGAGCAGCAGCTGACCGATGCCGCCAACGAATTGGCGGATGCCCGCAAGCAGATCGAGGACGGAGAAAAGGAGCTGACCGACGGCCGGGCCGAGCTGGAAAAGCAGAAAAAGCAGTATGCGGAATACGAAAAGAAATACGAGGAGGGCAAGCAGCAGCTGGAGGCCGCCAAGCTGCAAATGGCGGCCGTAGATGCCGCCAAGGCGCAGCTGACCGCTGGCAAGGCGCAGATCAATGCGATACTGGGGCGGATGGTGAATCTGCCGGAGGACTCGGTGCTGCTGCCCATCCTGGCAGATAGCTTGGCCCCCACGCTGAACGAGTTGACCGACTCCAATGGCAAAAAGCTGAACCTGGGCGATAAGCTGTACGATGAAAACGGCAATGTCACCCCGGCAACAGTAAAGGCGACCCAAACCGCAGTGAACGATTATTTTTCCACCATGGAAAAACAAATAACCAGCGCGGCCAGCCAGTACGAAAGCGGCAAAAAAGAGCTGGAGGACAGCCGCAAACAGCTGGATACCTATAAATCCGAGCTGGAGAAAGCCGAAAAGCAGCTGAATGACGGCGAAAAGGAGCTGGCCGAAGCGCGGGTGAAGCTGGCGGACGGCGAAAAGGAATTTGAGGAGAAAAGCGCCGATGCCCGCCAGAAGATAGCGGACGGCAAGGCGAAGCTGGACCGCGGCAAGCTGCAGCTGGCCGATGCCGAAAAAATGCTGGAAAAGCTCTCGCCGGCAGAGTGGTACCTGTATACCCGCAAGGAGCTGGCACTGGGTGTGGGCGAATTTGGCGATGACGCCGCAAGAATCGATAACATTTCTACCATTTTCCCAGTATTCTTCCTGGCGGTGGCGGCACTGGTGTGCCTGACCACAATGGCCCGTATGGTGGAGGAGCAGCGCACTGAGATCGGCACGCTGAAAGCGCTGGGCTATACCGACCGGGAGATCCAAAAGAAATATCTTATCTACTCGCTGAGCGCGACGGTACTGGGCAGCGGGCTGGGGCTCGCCGTGGGCTTCAAGCTTTTCCCCACCGTCATTTACGATGCCTACTGCATCATGTACGACCTGCCGCCGGTGGAAGCCCCGTTCCATTGGGGCGTGGCGGCCATCTGTGTGGTGGTAGCACTGGGATGCGTCACCCTGGTGACCTGCAATGTGTGCCGCGGAGTTCTCAGTGAGATGCCGGCCAACATCATGCGGCCCAAAGCGCCCCCGGCCGGGCAGCGGGTGCTGCTGGAAAAGGTGCCGTTTATCTGGCGGCGGCTTTCCTTCAGCCACAAGGTCACGGTACGCAATCTGTTCCGGTATAAAAAGCGGGTGCTGATGACCATAGTGGGTATCGCGGGCTGCGCTGCCCTGGTGCTGACTGGCTACGGCCTCAAGGACGCCATCAACGATATCGTGCAGAACCAGTTTCAGAAGGTATTTCGCTATGATCTGCTAGCGGGGTATTCCGCCGAGGATGAGGCAGAGGAGCAGGCGCTGTTTGACCAGCTGGAAAGCGACCCCGATATTAAAGAGTGGATGCCGCAGTACCGGGCGGCCATCACCGCAGTGGATGAAAGGCACAGTTACGAGGTGAACCTGACCGTGAGCCAGGACTATACCCGGCTGACCGACTTTATCAGCCTGCAGGAGCGGGTGAGCCGCAGAGTGCTGACCCCCGAAAGGGAGGGGGCCATCATCACCGAAAAGCTGGCGACCATGCTAGGGCTGAAAGCCGGAGATACCCTGACGCTGCGGGACGGCGATAACCGGACTTATGAGCTGGCCATTGCCGGAGTGAGCGAGAACTATGCCTCACACTTTGTCTATATCTCCGCGGAATACTATGAGGAGGTCTTTGGCAAGGCGCCGGAATACAATACCGTAATAGTGGACCTGGCGGACCGGGACGACTGGGCCGCAGCAAGCGAAAAGCTGCTGGCGGGCGGCACGGTGCAGATGATCTCCAACGATGCGGAGCTGGTGGAGCAATACAAAAATGTGACCGATAACCTGGGCTATGTAGTGGCGGTGCTCATTGTTTCGGCGGGACTTTTGGCCTTTGTGGTGCAGTACAATCTCTCCAATATCAACATCACCGAGCGGACAAGGGAGATCGCCACCTTGAAGGTTCTGGGCTTCTACGATGGTGAGGTTTCCGCCTACATCTACCGGGAAAGCGTCATCCTGACCATACTGGGCACCGGGCTGGGCCTGCTGCTGGGCACAGCGCTCACCCGCTTTGTGGTGGCAACAGCCGAGGTGGATTCCATCATGTTCGGGCGGAGCATCTACTGGCCGAGCTTTTTGATGGCGGCACTCATCACCTTCCTGTTCTCCTTCCTGGTGAACTGGGTGATGCACTACCGGCTGAAGAAGATCAATATGGTCGAGTCAATGAAATCGGTAGACTGAAAAACATGCAGAAAGGGCGTCCCGCTGATGGGACGCCCTGTTTTTCGCTTTGCGCTTATATCTCCTGGCCGATGTGGCTGCGGATGCGCTCGATGAGCATATCCAGCGCGACAAGATTGTGGCCACCCTGCAGCATGATGATATCCGCCCGGCGCTTGCTGGGCTCCACATACTGCTCGTGCATCGGCTTTACCGTGGTGAGGTACTGCTCCACCACCGATTCCAGCGTGCGGCCGCGCTCCCGTACATCCCGCAGGATGCGGCGCAGGATGCGCTCATCGGCATCGGTATCCACAAAGATTTTGATATCCATTTCGCTGGCCAGCTCCTCATCGGCAAAGATGAGGATGCCCTCCACGATGATGACCTTTGTGGGATGAACCTCCTCAGTGCGGTCGGTGCGGTTATGGATGGAATAATCGTATACCGGGCAGTGGACGGTATGGCCTGCCTTAAGGGAACGGAGGTCCTCGATAAGCAGGGAGGTATCAAAGGAATCGGGGTGATCGTAATTGAGCAGCCGGCGCTTTTCAAAGGGCAGCTCATCGTGGCGCTTGTAGTAGCTATCATGGTGCAGCACGCTTACATCTGCGCCAAAGTATTCCTGCAGCTTTTCGGTCACGGTGGTTTTTCCGCTGCCAGTACCGCCCGCTATTCCGATCACCATAGTATTCATAAAATATTCTCTCCCCCGGTTTTTTCTTATTCTATCATATTCCGACAGGCTTCGCAACGGCTGGGGCCGGACTTTTTGTGCGAAACGGCAAAAAACTCTCGACTGCCGGGGGGCGGATATGGTACAATGCGAATAGAGAAAAAACTAAAATGCAAAGGAGAAATTGTTTATGTCTACACCCCATAATGCTGCCCAAAAGGGCCAGATAGCCCCCAATGTACTGATGGCGGGCGACCCGCTGCGCGCCCAGTTCACCGCCGAAAACTATCTGGAGAATCCCGTTTGCTTTAACACCGTACGCGGCATGCTGGGCTACACCGGCACCTACCATGGCGTGCCTGTTTCCATTATGGGCCACGGCATGGGTATCCCCTCCATCGGCATTTACAGCTATGAGCTGTTCCATTTCTACGATGTAGAGAACATTATCCGCTTTGGCAGCGCCGGCGCGCTGCACCCCGACCTGCATCTCGGCGATATTGTCATAGCCGAAGGCGCCTGCACCGACAGCAATTACATGGCGCAGTTCCAGCTGCCCGGCACCTATGCCCCCATCGCGGATTGGAAGCTGCTTTCCACCGCGGCCAAACTGGCCGAGGAACGGAGCCTGAAGCATATGGTCGGCAATGTTCTCTCCAGCGATTGCTTCTATTCCGCCCACCCGGAGCGCACCGACCTGTGGCGCCCCATGGGGGTACTGTGTGTGGAGATGGAGATATCTGCCCTGTATGCCAACGCTGCCTATGCCGGCAAGCGCGCACTGGGCATTCTGTCCATCAGTGATGTCATCGGTAAGAACGAAGAACTGAGCCCCGAGGATCGGCAGACCAAATTCACCAATATGATGGAGCTGGCACTGGATACGGTGACCAGCTTATGAGTGGCGAGCGGCTGACCGACCGTCAAAACGGCGGGCTGGAAAAGCGGACCTGGATCCTGGTCGCGGTGATCTGCGCCATTCTGCTGGGTGTCTCGGCCATCATGTTTGTCCCTGTAAAGAAGGCCGTGGATGAAACGCTGCCCGCCATGATGGTGGAACAAGAAAGCGCGGAGATCCATTCTACCACACTGACACTGCGCGGCACCTGGGGCCAACAGCGCATGGGAAAAGCGGCTATGACCTTCCAGGGCGTGGTGGGCACCGCCGCGTTGGACTATACCCTGTGGGACGGCATGGATGAGCTGGACTTTACCCTGAGCGGAGAAGGCCGGGAGTACGGCCTGTTGGGTGGGTTCTTCTATAACCACTTTTATACCGAAGACCACGGTGAGGGCTATGGGTGGCTGTTTACCGACCATGACCGAAGCTGCTACATCCTGGTGACCGGGCTTTTTGATGACGACAAGGAATACACCATAGCGGCGCCGGCAAGCAATGTGGAGGAGGCACGGACCATCTGCGAAAAGCTGGGTGTCTATCAGGATCGTTTTGCCCGGGCAAGCTGATAAGGCTCTATTTCCAATAAAATAAAGAGCCCCCAAGGGCTCTTTATTCTTTGCCCATTATTCCTGCTGGTCATCCTCTTCCAGGTTATCCAGTGCATATTCCACACAGATCACCATTAGCTTATTCAGTGAGATGTTTTTGGCATCGCACACCTTTTCCATCCGATCCACCAGTTTTTTGTTGATACGGAAAGTACGGTTCACATATTCATCTCGTTCTATTCTCAGCATATTTATCACCTCACCCCTATTTTAGGGGGCAAAGTGGCTACATTATACACTGATTTATTAGTGTAATTTACGCTTTACATATGCTGCACTTTATGCTATGCTTATGGTAATGCAGTGGCAGCGCCGCCGGAACCAGCCGCTGAGGTTCCTCCTCTTATTGGTGGGCACTTCCATTTGCATCATAAAAAGCCCCCTATGGGGGCTTTTTTGTTTGGGTAGAGCTTGCGACAGCTATCACCGCGGAAGGCCGTTCTCATCAAATTTTTCCCGGAGCTTCTTTTCCACGATGGCAATGGAAAGAAACAGGGGGATCATCTGCAACACGGTAATAACGCTGCCCACCACCCCAATGTGGTCGGTGTCCTCCCCCATAAACAGCAGCATGGCTATGACGGTAAGCACCAGCATGGTACTGCCCCAGCGTCGCCACAACAGACCACACTCCCGGTGGGCGTAGTCCCAAGTTTGCTGGTTCTTCATGGATCGGCGGGTGCGGTAGCCGACGATAGAATTAATGGTTTTGAATTTACCAAGACGCATGGAATTGCCGGCTATAATCATGATAATGGGAATCAGCAGAGTGCAGCAGAACATAAAGATCCAAAAGCCCATGCTTACTTCTCCTTTTTGCGGGTTTCCCAATAGGTGCGGGCTGCCTGCTCGGTCTTGTTATCGCCATAGTGATAATACCGGGTACCAATCAGGTCATCCGGCAGGTACTGCTGCGCCACCCAGTGATTGGGGAAATCGTGCGGGTAGAGATAGTTCTGGCCCTTTTGCTCCACCTCGGCACTATCATAGTGGACATTTTGCAGGCAGCGCGGGAAGCCTTGTCCCCTGCCCTTTTGAATATCTGCCATAGCGGCATTGATGGCCATATAGGAAGCGTTGGACTTGGGGGCTGTGGCCAGCAGCACAGCGGCCTCCGCCAGTGGGATGCGGGCCTCCGGCAGGCCCAGCTGCACAGCGGCATCCACACAGGCTTTTACTATGACAATGGCCTGTGGATAGGCCAGGCCGATGTCCTCCGCTGCAATGACCAGCAAACGGCGGCAGGGGGAAAGCAGATCCCCGGCCTCCAGCAGGCGACCCAAGTAATGCACCGCGGCATCGGGATCGGAGCCGCGGATGGATTTTTGCAGGGCGGAGAGAAGATCGTAGTGCTGATCGCCCTCCCGGTCATACCGCATGGCACTGCGCT
>VOFG01000160.1_pt1 | contig 92000 bp, 97 predicted proteins | sample 5384171 | NCBI WGS metagenome assembly VOFG01 (sample SAMN12384726, study PRJNA508395) | human gut metagenome | isolation source: healthy gut F | host: Homo sapiens
GCCGTTGACCACGGTGTAATCCACCGAGCCTTTCCAGCCCACGGTCCCCAACAGGGATTTCGGGTCCAGATCCGCCCCCACCAGCTCCAGACGCCGGGTGTCGATAGTGAACAGGTCGCCGGCCTTCCCCACTTCCAGAGAGCCGATGTCGTCCCGGCCCAGGATCTTCGCACTGCCCACGGTGGCGATTTTCAGAACGTCGTAGCCGCTGGGAGCCTTTTCACTGGATTGGAGACGGTGGAGCAGATAGGCCACCCGCAGCTCCTCCAGCAGATTGGAGCCATCATTGCTGGCGCTGCAAGTCCCACCGCAAGGCCCACTGGAATGCCCAATTCCAGCATTTCCGGCACTCGGCACACGCCGGAGCTGAGCTTCATGTTGGAGATGGGACAATGGGCCACGCCGGTACCGGTCTCCGCCAGACGGCGCAGCTCCTCCCCCGTTGAAATGGATGCCGTGGGCATACCAGACGTCCGGGCCGATCCAGCCGAGGGATTCCATGTATTCCAGGGGCCGCATCCCACACCGCTCCCGGACGAAGCGCTCCTCGTCCTTCGTCTCGCAGAGGTGGGTATGAGCCGCACGCCCAGATCTGGCCAGAAGCGCGGACTGCCGCAGCAGCTCCTCGGAAACGCTGAAGGGTGAGCAGGGGCCAGCGCCACCATCCGCATGGAGAACCGGGACGGATCATGGTAGGTCTCACCGCACGCTGACAATCCCGCAGAATCTCGTCCACGGTCTGCACAACGCTGTCCGGCGGCAAGCCGCCGTCCTTCTTGCTCAGGTCCATGCTGCCCCGGGAGGCGTACATCCGGATGCCCAGATCCTCCGCGGCGGCGAACTGCGCGTCCAGCAGCCCCTCCGCCTGCCCCTGCGGGAAAACGTAATGGTGGTCGAAGCAGGTGGTGCAGCCGTTTTCATCAGCTCCCCATGCCGGTGACGGAGCTGTGGTAGATCACCCGGCTGTCCAGATTCTTCCAGATCTCGTACAGGGCCTTCAGCCAGTCGAACAGCTCCAGATTCTGCACCTGGGGCAGATTGCGGCTGAAAGGTCTGGTACAGGTTGGGTGTTGATGAGGCCGGGATAGACCGACCTTTAATGCGTTTTTCCCCCATGGAATTCCTCCGAGGCATTGCTGTCTCAAGTGGCGTTACATCGTAGGGTGGTTGACAGCACCCTTTGCGGCAAAGTTTACTCTGCCGCAACTGTATCAGGTACTTGGCTATCATATAGATAGTTGATTCCCATGCGATACAGATTCATTGCGCCGATACGGTCATCGTTCGACTTGTAGCCGCAGTTCTTACAGGTAAACAGATGTATCTTTTTGTTGCGGTTTGCCTTTTCTGTGTGTCCACAGACGGGACAGCACTGGCTGGTATACCGAGGGTTAACCTTGATTACGGAAGATTGGTTCTGTTTCGCCTTGTAGATGAGTTTCTGTTCGAGGTCATAGAAAGCCCACGATACAGAAACATAGCGATGCTTCGTTTTGACACGCTCCGTGGCATGACGGATACCGGACAAATCTTCCAGAACGAAGAGAGTGTGCGCGGGGTTATTTGCAACGAGTGCCTTTGATACACAATGGTTGACATCCTGCATCCAACGGTTTTCTCGTTGACCGATCCTTTTGAGTCTACGTCTTGAAGACGGGGTATGCCGCATCTGGAGTTCTTTTCTAAGTGCTGAATAGTGGGCTCTCTTCTGCTTGATAGATCGGCTCTCACAAACCCGGACTTGTGCTTGCTATCGTAAGTTGCAACGACGAAGTTGATGCCTCGGTCGATGCCTACAACATTACAGATATCGGAGAGATTACTCTCTTCTATATCATAGGTCACAGGGATGTATAGAAAGTATTTCCCGTGTTTGTTCACCAGTTTGGCAGTGCCGAACCGATAGATAGAGCGGTCGAAGTATTTCGACATCCCTTCCGCAAAATAAGGCAGTTTCACTCTTCCGCCGAGCGTGTTTATGGAAAAGCGGTCTTGTGTCAGGGAGTAATCTCTGTTCCAGACGAGGTCATACTGAGGTTTCTTGAAAGACGGTTTAATCCACTCTTTCTGATTCTCAAGGATGGTCTTATATCTGGCAATGACCGTCTTGAATACAGACTGAGTCATTTGAGATTTCAGTCCGAATTCTGCACGCAACGTAGGATACAGAGCCTTGTTGAGCGAAAACTGTTTTAAATCGTGTGTGCGAAACACATAGTCCGAGACATAGTTGCACGCTTCACGATAGACAGACATCGTTTCATCAAGTAACGTCTTATCTTCATCAGATGCCACTACTTGGATTTTTGCCGTGATGGACATTTGAGCCATAGTCAATCCTCCCTTTCTTTTATGCAATAATAGATAGTGAACGTCAAGGCGTATCGAGGTGACCAACTATAAGAAGTCAAGGGAAAATTGAAAAATTTTCATATGGTCAAAAAAGGGCGCAGAAAACCAAGCCCTCTTCCGAGGACTTCAAAAAAAGTTGATCATGGGTCAGCGAACGAGATCCGGGTTATAGGACAGTTCTTTCGTCTGAAGCGTATAAATAACCCGCAAAAGCTTTTTAGCAACATGGGTAAGAGCAACGCGGTGCTCCTTGCCCTCGGCACGTTTCTTGGCGTAGTAGGCCGCAAAAGTCGGCTCGTTGTTAATCACTGTCTGCGCACAGTTCATCATGGCATAGCGCAAATGGGAAGAACCGTGCTTTACCATCTTTCCAGTGCTTTCTGAAGTGCCGGATTGAAAATATCCAGGCTCCATTCCGGCAAAGGAAAGCAGTTTGGATGGATTGTTGAACTTGGAAAGATCACCAAATTCAGAAAGAATAACTGCGGCAGAAGCTGCACCGATTCCCGGAATGGTCAGTATAGGCGGAGCAAGGGCAAGGACACAGTCATGAATCTGCAGCTCAATTTCCTCCACCTTGCTTTGAAGCTGGTTGTAAATATCGATGGTGATCTCCATTTCCTGAAGCAGATAGTCGCTGGTTGAACCGACCGTATTTCTGGCCAGCGTCTTGAGTTCAACAAAATCCACCATGGAGAATCTTCCTCGAGATAGACGCCGCAATGGTTCGTAGGACTTGGAATTCATGTTGGAGATTTTCTCCGGAGAAGCGTAATGGGAAAGGATATACAGTGCCGTTGCCGAAAATCTTCCCTTGAAAAAAGGCTTGAACTCAGGGAAGACCTTGTCAAGGATGTTTGTCAACTCAACCAGCTGCCTGCTCCGCTGCCGAATCAGGCTGTCCCGAAATCTTGTTAGTGACTTTAGCTTTTCAAACGTGTAAAATGACGGTGGATAGGGCTTGTACTCTACCGTCATCAGATATTGGGCGATCATGAGAGCGTCAATGGAATCCGTCTTTGTTTTTCTGAGCGATTTGCTGTGAACAAATCGGTTGATCAGAAGCGGATTAAACTCCATGAACGAAAAGTCGTTGTTTTCGAGGAACAGCTTCAGATTTTGCCCATAATGACCGGTAGCTTCAAGCCCTATCTTCTTTTCGCCATCGAGGGCATCAAGCAACTCCTTGAGCAAAGAAAACCCCTCGCGGTCATTCTGGAACGACCACGAGGGTGTGATGACATCGCCAAACTCATCAACAATGGCGCAGTCGTGCTTGAATTTTGAAATGTCGATTCCTACAAAGTACAATTGGTTTCCTCCTCTATCTGTTTTTTAGCACTGCTGTTTCCACAGAAGGCTTGTCCATGTATTCACGCAAATGAAACGTCAAGCGTTACCCAACTGATTACCAATTCAGACAAGTCACTGTGGTTTGAGTCACCTCCAACCAGTCTGAGCCGTAGCTTGTGAAATACAAATCCACAGTGCTTGTTCTCGTCGGCGACAAGTGCATGGGGATGCTGGAGGCCGTGGGCGAGGTGTTCTCACAAAGTGCAAAAAAGGGCTCTATTTTGATTATATTTTATGAAAAAATAACTCACACATTGGCATTATCTTCATTATCTTCCTTAGCAGATTGCATATCTTGATACCAAGGTTCGCCATCTAAATACAGATGTTGTGGTGCTTGCCAAAAGCAAGCGTGTAGCAGAGCGCCTGTTGGAATCCTGCCGGAAGTATCTGGAAGGCTGGCTGAAACTGAAAATGAACACGGAAAAGAGCAAGGTGACCAGTATCTTCGCAAAGAAGAAAGTCAAGTTCCTTAGATTCTGTCTGGGCAAGAATGGACATGGTATCTATATCCGAGTACACCGAAAGTCTCTCGCCAAGGCAAAAAAAGAAAAGCTGAAACTTCTTACAAAGCGCAAACATTTTGCAAAACCCGCTGCATTCTCCCGCGCCGCCCTTATGCGCGCGGATCGCGGTGGCTGTGGATCGAGGTGTAGTAGGTGCGCTTTTGTTCGAGCATTTTCTCATCCGCCTCGCGCACCAGATCGCGAAGCCCCTCCATCGTTTCCTGCGCGGCAAGGCCGTAGGAAATGCTGTAGCCCTGCGCGGCAAAGGCTCGCGCAGACCACCTGCATCCGCGCCTCGCAGACGGTCGGGTCCGCCGATTCAGGGAAGACGACGAACTCATCGCCGCCGATGCGGTACAGCCGCTTGCTCCGGAACTGCTCGTCAAGGCTCGCGGCGACCGCGCGCAGCATCTGATCGCCCGCCTCATGGCCGTGCTTGTTGTTCAGCTCGTGCAGTCCGTTTACGTCGATATAGACGCACACGGTGTGGCTGAACGTATGCGGTTCGCTCTCGTTCAGGTACTTTTCAAAGGCACTGCGGTTAAAAAGTCCCGTGACCTGATCGGTGACGCTCATGCGGAAGGCGCTGCGCCGCGCCGAGGCGAGATACCAGACCATAAAACCAAGATAGCTCAGCAGCAGCGCGGTGACAATGATCGCCATCATCGAAAGTATCTGCACCACGCCGCGCGTGCCCGCCAGCGCCTCAGCCTCGCTCACGCCGAGCACAACGCTCCAGTTGTTGATGCCGACCGGCTCGTAGTGCAGGTAGAGCGTCAGCCCCGTGGAGCGGGATACGGTGCACATATCGCCGCCGATGCCGTTGGGGATTTTTTTCATCGCCTCCTCGTAGGTGTAGCCCTTGAGCATTTTGCGGCCACGCAGCTCCGAGAGGTTGCCGAGCGAGTCATGCCAGGTATCCAGCAGGATGTCGCCGTTGTTGCCGTCCACAAGAAGGAGGAAGGCATTGCCGTTGTAGAGGTCGATCTGATAGTTTCGGGAAAGCTCCTGCAGGAGGACGACGCCGTAGAGGATGGCGATGGTCTCGCCGTCGCGCTTCACCGGCACGACATTGCGCACCACCAGCTTTTCCGGCGCAAAATAGCTTGTCTCGCGGTCTGAGATGTACGCACCCGCGCCGCCTCTGTTTCAAAATCGAATGCGCCGGAAACGTCGTAGCGGGTGCCGTCGGTCAGCAGCAGCGTGCCGTCGGGACGCAGCAGCACGACGGTGGAGACAAAGGTCTCACTGAGGCTGAAGGATTTCATGATGCGCAGCACCGCGTCATTGTCACGCTCGTCCTGCCCCGCGATCAGCTCCGCCATGGCGGAGAGGATGGTCTGGTCCGCGTTCACCGTGTCGGCAAAATCCTTTGCGATCTGGTGCGTCGCGGCAGTCAATTCGTCAAAGGAGCGCTGTGTGATCTCACGATTCGCCCGCCGGACGAGGAAAAAGATCGAACAGAAGAGCAGCACGCCGATCAGGAGCGTGACCGCCATCATCATGCCTACTCGTTTTTTTGTTGACTATGTACATTCCTCCTTTATCCTTCCCTCTGTCGCGCGCCGCCAGGCTGCGCAGGAAGGATTCCGCTTCGCGCCCGGGCAGGACGCGCGAGAAATAAAAGCCCTGAATGAAGTCGCAGCCCGCCGCAAGCACGGCGTCGCACGTTGCCTTGTCCTCCACGCCCTCGCACAGCACGCGGATGCCCATGTCGTGCGAAAGACGGATCATGCCCTCCAGCAGCGCGCGGGCGCGCGGCGAGGCGGGGTCGATCACGATGCTGCGGTCGATCTTCACGCCGTCGATTGGGTAGGTGCTCAGGTCGGAGAGCGAGGAATAGCCCGCGCCGATATCGTCCAGCACGATGCGAAGCCCCATCGCGTGCACCCCTCGATCATCCGCAGCGCCGCCTCGCGGTCGCGCGCGTAGGAGTCCTCCGTCAGCTCCACCACAAGGCGGTCGCGCGTAAAGTCGTACTGCTCGACGATCTCACGCACGCGCGCGAGGATCTTTTCGTCCGCGATGGACTGGCGCGTGAAGTTGCACGAGAGCCACAGCGTCCCACGTCCCTCCCGCTTCCACGGTGATCGTGCCGGCGCGGATCATCAGGTCGATGTATTTTGAGGGCTTGAGCAGTCCCTCCTCCGGGTTTTTGCCAGCGCGAGACGGCCTCCGCGCCGACGACCGTGCCGGCGCGATCGACGACGAACTGGAAGTACGGCTCAAATTCGCCCTTTTTCCACCGCTTTGCTCATGCTGCCGCGCAGACGCTCAAGCTGCTCGCTCTCGGCGATCATGCCGCGCGTGCTGAACGCGCAGGGCGTTTCTGTACGGAACGCGTGGGCACAGCCCTGGCGCGCGTTGTAGAGCGCAGCCTCGGCGCCGCAGTCGGGGTTTTCCGACAGCGAGCAGATGCCCGCGCGGAACGCGCCGGCATATTCGGCGCGGAAGCCCGCAAGGTAGCCGTCCAGCCCGCGGATAAGCCCCTCGGCGCGCTCCTGTGCCGCCTCGCGGCTGCCGCACTGACACACGAGCGCGAACATCCCGCGCCCCACGCAGGCGAGGTATTCCTCGCGTCCGCAGTCAAGGCGCAGATACTCCGCCGCGCGGGAGAAGATCTCCCTCGCGCTCCGCCTCGCCAAAGCGCCGTTCGAGCGAGGGTATATCGCAGCCGATGCAGATGACATAGACGATGCTTCTGAGCGGGGCGGGGATGAGTGTTTCCATGCAGTTCAGATAATACCCGTCGTTGCCAATGCCGTAGCGCGGGTCGATGAGGGCGTTCGCCTTCAGCTCCGCGCGCCTTTTTGCGCACAAGGACGTCCAGCGCGACCCCCGCGCCGAGCATCATCACGCCCAGCGCCGCGAGCGTCACGAGCCAGCGCGTGCGATAGAGCGACGCGCCGCCGTCCTTCACGCTGACGGCAAAGGATGCCGAGGCGCTCCGCCGCGCCGATGCCGTCGAGCGCACGTGTGATCTCCTCCGCCTGTGCCTCGGGCAGCGCGGAGGCATAAAGCCGATGCAGATCTTCTGCAGCTTGCCGGACGCGGGCAGTGAGCAGAAAAAGCTCGCTGCGGCGCAGGTACGCGCTGTCCACCGTTCCGGCGGGAAAGGCGGAGATGATATCCGCCTGCCGGTTCTCCGCCTGCTGCGCCTGCGTGGTATTTTTGCTGTACGGCAGGTAGACAAGGTCGTAGTCCGTGCACTCGCTCACGCGGCGGTACAGCTCCGGCAGCAGCCCCACATAAGAGTCGCTGCGGCTGTCGTAGGACTCGATGGGATAGAGGTCCGCGTTGCCCGCGATGAGCACCGTCTCCCGCGCGCTGACCTTCTGCGCGCCGACCAGCGCCGCGCCGAGCAGCACCACGGCGCACAGCAGGCCCCCTTTAAAATGTTCTTACGACGCACGTTTTGCGCTCCCCCTTTTTACTTCAGATCGATCTTGCGGCGCTCGATGCGCCCCCAGTTGAGTTTCTTCTTTTGTAGCCGACAAAGGCGGTGCAGCGTACCCACGCGAGGATAAAGCGCAGTAGCTCTAGTTCAAAAAGGCACAGGCACACCGCCTTCACCCCATCCCGGAACGACACCCTCAGATCCGCCGTATAGATGCGTGAGAAAAAGGCAGTGAGCGTCAGGACCCCGCCGAAGACGGCGTAGATGAGGAAGAAGAGCAGCATGAACGGCACGTTGATGAGGTCGCACCACCATGCGAGCACCATCGTGAACACGCCGAAGACCTCGATAAACGGCGAGAGCAGTTCATAAATAAGGAAATAGAAATAGGAGACATAGCTCACCGCGCCGAACCTGTAATTGCAGAACATGATGCGGTGCTTGTACATACTCTGGAAAAAGTCCCAGATACCAGCGCTTTCGCTGCTTGCACAGATCGCGCAGCCGCTCGGGCACCTGCGTCCAGCAGATGGCGTCGGTGGCGTAGCGGATGGCATAGTCGATGCCGTTGATTGTGCAGTATTCGTGCAGCTTGACCACCAGCTCCATATCCTCGCCCATGGTCTTGTTGTCGTAGCCGCCCACGGCGATGACCGTGTCCTTTTTGAACAGTCCGAACGCGCCGGAAATGATGAGCGAGCCGTTGAAGCGGTCAAAGAGGATGCGCGAGGCGAGGAAGGAGCGGTCGTACTCCAGCACCTGCATGAAAGCGAGGATGCTGCGCGGCAGGCGGTAGCGTTTGACGCGCCCGTTTTCCAGATCCACGTCGTTCGAGATGCGCACGATGCCGCCCACCGCCACCACCTTGCCGTCCTCCAGCACCGGCTGGGCGATGCGGCGCAGAGAGTCGTATTGCAGCACGGAGTCCGCGTCCATGCAGATGAAGTAGGGAAAGGTCGAGGCGTTGATGCCCATGTTCAGCGCGTCTGCCTTGCCGCCGTTTTCCTTGCGGATGAGCGTGAGCGGCACCTTCTGCGCGCTCGTTTCGTAGACGCGTTCCTCCCGCCGGCACTCGATCCGGCGGCGGATGGGACGGTGGACAACGTGCATATCGAACGCCTCGGCAAGCACCTCGGAGGTCGCGTCGCTCGAACCGTCGTCCACCACGATGATCTCATAGGAGTGGTAGTCGAGCGCAAGCAGCGAGCGCACCGTGTCCACAACGGTGATCTCCTCGTTGTGGGCGGGCACGATGATGCTGATGGGCAGATAGTAGTCCGTGGGCAGGATGCTTTTGAACTTCTCCTGCCGGTTCCTCTTATAGAGGTCGAGCGAGCCGACGATGACCGAGAGGAACAAAAAGGTCGAATAGCCGATCAGATAGGCGATGAAGAAATAGCCCACGATCGTGAGAAACAGCTTTATGCCGTCGTACATACCGCCGCCTCCTTTCCTTTCTCCTCCAGCGCGCGCATATCAAAGCGGTAGCGCAGGATCTCCGAGGCATACCGGTCGTTTCCCTCGATGACGTCGATGAGGTCACGGTAGCCGAAGCCGAGCTGCTCCAGACTTTTTGACGCGTTGAAGCGGATATACCAGTTGGGATGATAGAGGTTCCTCTTCAGTACCGCCGCAGTCTCCGCCCCGGGATAGCTCGCCAGCACCGACGAGGCGATGGCGGCGTACTCCCAGCGCGTGAGTTCCGACGGCGCGGCATAGCGCAGCAGGTCTGCATAGGCGGGGGGATAGGGGTAGCGTCCGAGGTAGCGCAGGCAGGAAAAGCGCAGCTCGTCGTCCCGCGTGCCGTCGTTGAGGAGCGCGAGCACCCGTTCGCAGTGCGCGCCGGAGGAAAAGCGGAAATAGTTGAGGATCGTCACCTGCATCCAGACCCTGAAATCCTCAAACGCCGCCCACAGCGCCTCGGCAAGCTGCGTCTCGTCGCCGTTGAAGTTCAAAAGTCCGTCGGCAAGGAGCTTGGTGTTGTAGTAGAGGCTGCTCGCGTCGATGATGCGCAGCGCGCGCACGATGATCTGCGCGTCGCCCGAGGTGTAGAGCGCCTGCATCGCGTTCTCGCGGCAGTAGATGCTCGGCTCGTTCAGCAGTTTGAGCAGCACCTCCTTGAGCGGCGCGTCATCCGCGCCGCCGAGCAGCTGGTATTTCTTGATGATGTAGGGGAAGTACGCCGCCTCGATCTCATCGCGGCGGCAGTAATCCTCTGCCAGCGTGATCGTCACACCGTTAAGCGCCGTCAGATAGGAGCGGGTCAGCTCTGGCCGCCTCACGCACAGGCGCTCCAGCGCGGTGTCAAAGGCCGCCATGCCGTTCACGCGGCGCAGTCTGCGCTCCATGAAGCGCAGATGCCTCTCGCTGACCGCTCCGGTCTCCGCGAGACGGTCAAGCTCCCGCGAGACCGTCAGCTCAAGGCGGATGCCGTCGCGGAAGGACCGATGCTCCCTGCGCCGCGAAAGGAGCGCCGTTGCAATGTTAAAGAGGATCATGCCGGCGCAGATGCCGAGATAGACGTAGATCAGGATTTGAACAAACACCGGCGTTCTTCCTTTCTCATGTGTTTTACTGCCAGAGCTTTTTGCAGAATGTAGTACGAGGGTTTGAGCCGCTCGTGATAGCTGACCGTATTGCCCCAGCCCTTGAGCGCCGCGGGATAGAGCGGCGTGCGCTCCTGCGCCGCGCCGTCGGTAAGGCCAAGGTGCATCGTGTCGATGGTGATGTAGTCCACGCCGTAGTTTTCATAGTAATCGTCGTGGATGGTCATGCGCGAGGGGTCTGAAAAGTTCAGAAGCTGCCAGGGAAGCTTCAGCTCCACATAGTCGCCCGCGAAGATGAAGTCCGCGAGGGAATCGTAGTCCGGCGCGGCGGGGTTCGCGTTGCCGTAGGCAAGATCGCCCGTCTCGTAGGTCTCAGAGCTTGCCTGCCAGTTGCCCGTGAGCAGCGGCGTCGCCGTCTGGAGCATCAGGTCGATGGGCTTGAAAAGCGGCGTGTCCGCGTCGGGCGGGTCGAGGTAGGCGTCCGCGTCGTGCGTTTCGTGGTAAAACATGGCGCGCAGCACCTCGTAGCGCTCCTGCACCAGGAGGCGGCTGTTGTCCCTGCCGTCGATGGCGAGGACGAAGTCCACCGGGTCCTCAAAGCGCAGGCCAAAGTTTTCGCAGTAGGTGCTGCCCGTCTTGGGCGTGGTGTCGATGGGGATGTAGAGCGTTTTCTGTCCGTTCGCAAAGGCCGGTCTCATCGTACGCCGAAGTCCGGAGATCGGCGCAGCACGGAACCGATAGGCGTTCGCCGGGACCGGTCTCCGCAGTCCGGGAGATGACGGACCTTGCCGTCCCAGATCCGAGCGTGCGGTCCATCGCCGATACCAGGGGTTGAGGATATAGTTGAGATAGTCGGGATAGTAGGGATAGACATGGTAGGAGGCAAACTGACCGGCGAGGAAGGCATCCTCCGTGCGGATGTGCTCCACATCCACCTGCGCGCACTTCATAAAGAAGGCGGTGATATCCTCCGGGTAGAGGAAGGGGTCGGTGGTCGGCCAGTTGGAAAACGCCACAAGACGCTGGGTCTTGTAGCGGCGGCTCTCATACGAGATGATCCGATCGCCCACCTGCGCGAGCATGGATTCAAAGGCGGAGGCGTCCTCCGTCGCGGAGAGGTACGTTCCCTGATAGGGCGGCAGATCGGGGTATTTGTGGTCGGTGTAGGTGACGGTCACATCCTCCCACTCCACACCGAGGATATAGCCGATGACCCAGCGGGAAACATCCTTATTGTAAAAGCCCGATCCCGTGCCCCGCCCGAGCGAGATCTTCTTGTTGCCGTGCAGAACGTCGACCAGTGTGCGCCCGTCCCTGACGAAGGTCTCAAGAAAGTCCTTGTCATAGGCGTCGCGGTGGGAGTTTTGGATATAGTCGTTCACCCATACGCCGTGGATGAGCCAGAGCGGTTCCTCGCCGTTCTCCTCGCGCAGCGTGTTGTACTCGTAGAAGGCGTTGTAGAAGTCGTCGTGGAGCGTAATGTAGACGCGCACGGTGTTCGCGCCCATCTCCTGCATCTGGGCAAACCAGCGCAGATAGGTCTCCTTGCTGACGGCGTAGTCCGTCGCCCACTCGCCCGGGACGCCCACGCCGAGGTTCACGCCCTTGACGGTGAACTCCTCCGGTCCCGCGCCGCGGTCCATATAAAGGTGCTGCGCGTCGGTGGACATGAAAGCGCTGACCGGCGCGTCCGGCTGAAGGTCGATGTACCAGCCGAGGTAGTAGCGCGCGGTGTCGTAGGCGAGATAGCCTAAGATCAGGGCGGTGAGCACGATGAGAAATCTTTTCAAGCCGCCGCCCTCCTTTCTCGATGGTGTGGTGGCTCAGTGGTTGAATTTCTTGTTTTTGGATTCGTGGCTGTACTGGCGAAGAATGTCGATATTCTCGTCCATCCACGCGCCGCGCTCGATGCAAAAGCGCTTCATCTGCGCGACGGCAGCCGCGTGTGAGTGCGGGTTGCGCCACGCGGGGGAGAGCATATCCTTTTCGAGCGTGTAGCCCCAGACGGAGAAGTTGCGCTCGACGGCATCGCCGAGCCATTCGGTAACGTCGTCTATGTAGGCGCAGAGATACTCGTCGCTGAGGATGCCCTGACGCAGCTCGCGGTAGCGGTCGATGACGGCGTTTATGAACTTCTCGTCTTTGCTGAGCATATAGTACCAGACATTGTATTGCAGCTCAAAATGCTGCGGCTCTGCGACCGGATGACTGTAGTTGTCACAGGCGGAATTGAAGTCCCAGATGCACATTTTGTATTTGCCGCGCACATCCCTGTAGATATAGGTGGAAAGCCAGCCCGCATCATAGTTGCAGGTAAACTCGTTGAGGATAAAGTAGTCCACGAAAGAGCTCATGTCCGCCTGCTCCCACCATGCATAGGGCTCGGTATCATAGTCATAGGAGTAGAGTGTCTTTTCAAAGTCGGAGAAATCCTGTGCGATCCACGCCGCGCGCTCCGGCGTAAGCCATTTTGTTCCCGGATAGACGATGTCTATATCCTGCAGATTTCGCAGGGCGTATTGGGAGAAGGTCTCGATGTTTTTGACCTCGTTGCCGCTGCCGCGGTCAAGGCGCAGAGCATAGCTCGTCTGCACCGTGTCCTTCGACGGCTCCGTGAGCTTCAAGCGGGCATCCGCGCCGGAGCTGACAGTCTCCGTCATAACATAAAGCCTGCTGATGATAGCGTGGGTGCTCATCGGTCAGCACGGCTGACAGGTTTGTTGCGGATAGAAGGAGCAGCAGCGCACAGGCCGCAAGAGCCATTCGCTTGTATTTCATGTTCGTCTCCGCTCCCCTCTTTCCGGTTTCTCAGTTCGACACCTCGTCGTTCTGCATGACAAGATTGACATAGTCGATGCTTCCCAGCGAATAGATGCTGCCGGGAATGTCCGGCGTTGTCTGCTCCGCGCGGCGCAGGAGCTTTTGCGTGATCTCGTAGATCAGTTCGACCGTATCCTCCGTCGTGTTTTCCACACGCAGCGTCGCTTTGGCGCGAAAGAGCTTGTAGACCTGCGCCTTGATCGGCTCCTGCTTGCTGCGGTGGGCGCGGATGATGAGCAGCATCCGGTTATCGCTCTTGATGCAGCCGAGCAGCAGGATCACCGCGAAGGTCACGGCGCTGCCGATGCAGGCCACGGCATAATCGCCCACGCCGCAGCAGATGCCGACAATGATGGACCAAAAATATAAACCGTATCGCGCGAGTCCTTGATGGCGGTGCGGAAGCGGACGATGGACAGCGCGCCCACCATACCGAGAGACAGCGCGATGTTGTTGCCGATGACGGTCATGACCGTCCCCGTCAGCACCGCGAGAATGACGAGTGAGGCGTTGAACTTGCGGCTGTAGATCGTCCCGCGGTGGGAGATGGCATAGGAGAGAAAGATGAAAAAGCCCAATACGGCGGCCAAAGCTGCTCTCGGTGGCAACGATACGGCTGTCAAAGGTCACCCGTATCTTGTTTTCCTTTGCGATGAAGGCCTTACGGTCATATTCCACTATGGCCTTTGGCCGATAGCAGCGGCTTTGCATTAGGGCATAGCACTCCGCGGCAAAGACTCCGGATACCGCAGCAGCGGCGCGTAGTCGCCGCGCGTGAGGCGTCTGGGCATCCTCCCCGTGTCACCCGCAGCGAGCGCTTGAGCTGGCTTGCCCCCTGTTTCTGCTTCATCTCCAGCATGGCGAAGTCTGCCGCCGGATCATAGCAGCGCAGGCGCAGCTTGCGCCGCAGCTCTACGCCCGCAGCCTTCTCGTAATAGTCCGTGTCGTCGATCGTATCAAAATAGAGTGAGCGGATGCGGTAGCCGTGGATGCCGTTATGCGCATCCTCCAGCATGACCTGCGAAAGGCGGCTGCTGATCTGCAGCCTCCGGCAGGGAGATCAAAAATTTCTTTTCCTCGCGGAACACGCGATTCACGGCCCTTCACCTCGCTTTGCATAAAAAATGACCGAGCCCTGTAAAGAGTGCGGTCGGTCGATCATGTGGGGATGCCCCCAGTTAGACACTTGACTTTTGCGTCACCGCCTTTTGGCGGTTTTGCCGTATTTTTTGCCTATTATAACGGACGGTTTTCGGCTTGTAAAGACTTTTTTCCCAAAAATGCGCCAAAAAAGTATTTGCGAACACAACTCACGTCTGCACAGGACGGAGAAGCGGTATTGCGAGAGGTCGTAATAAGAAGGTTCAGGCTGATCGATCGAGCATGAACTTCCTATTATTCAGAGTAAGTTCTATGTTTACAGGCAACTTCTCCAGGTACTCGAATATCTCCTGACGAATGGTTTTCCTTATATGCTTCAGGTAGTCATGTGTTATCTGACCACCATTTCTATACCACAGAGACTGCATACGCTCGGCCCTTTGGCGTGTCTATGGAAACACTGTTCAAAATTGCGGAGGTACTGGATGTGCCTGTTTCAAAGTTGTTTGAGGTATAAAAAATCGCCCTGTGCTGACCACAAACGTCAGCACAGGGTGATACCGGTCATGCGCAGGCTACAATGGTCACGGAGCGATATGCCCACATTCTGGACGATGACCGCCGGGTCAACGCCACAAGATTCCAGAAGGAGTTTTATGGCGGTGGCGAACCGGAGACGGCAGCAGGCGAGGCATTCGAAGCACGGCAGGCTTCCACCGATCCGCTGCAAGATCTTGACGCGGCGGCAAAACAGCAGTTGCTTTTGAAACTTCTCGCGGAATCTCCGGATATGGCTACGCTGCTGACGGCCCTAACCGGGAAGGGCGCGTAAATCAAACCTCTGGCGAAGTACCTAAGAGTGCTTAGCCAGAGGTTTTGATTTAGACAACCAAAGAGCAGACTTGACCAGTTAAAAGGATATGACGGATATATTGATGCGCACATTCCTGCAACACCTACTGCGGCGAAATTTGCTTCTCTTATAGAAATAAAGGTATTTTCATGTTAAAATTAAAATACATCTCTAAGGAGGTTGAAGCACATGGACGAAAATCATTCCATCCAGCTTTTTGAAGATAGAAGAATCCGCACCGCATGGGACGAAGAACAGGAAGAATGGTATTTTCTCTGTTCAAGATGTGGTTGCGGTTTTGTCGGAAAGTTCTGATCCGAAACAGTACATAAAGAAAATGCGTACTCGTGATCCGAACTGTCCGCCAACTGGGGTACAATTTGTACCCCAGTTCAAATGCTCGCCGCCGATGGTAAAATGCGAAAAATCCAAGCAGCCAATCCCGAAGGACTATTGAGAATTATCCAATCGATTCCTTCTCCAAGGGCAGAACCCTTTTAAGCGTTGGCTCGCACAGGTTGGCCGTGAACGCATTGAGGAAACCATCGACCCGGAACAGGCAATTGACCGTGCGTTAGAGACTTATCAGAAAAAAAGGCTATGATACAGACTGGCTTCATCAGCGGCTCCTTATCCAAGCCGGTAAGGAGATGGCCTTGCATTTTTGGGAAAGGCATAGTAAAATACTACCAAATAGAGGCAGAGTAGAAGTTGTTAATTGCCCTCAAAGGGGCCGTGATTAGCAAAAAACAGTGACAAATAGTAAGCGGAAGAGCTTGAAAAAAAGTGAAAAAAGGGTTTGAGCCAAAGGTGGCAAACTAAGGCGTTAGGCCGCTGGTTCGACTCCAGTCGGGGTGCCAGAAAAGCAGAACACGCGTGTCGGGCCACAGTGCCGGAGGAACGGGGAGTTGTCCGCCGGACGAAAGGAGATTTCCGCAGTGTGTGCTTCGCATCCCGCTGCCGCATACCGGAACCGGCGGGCGGTGCCTGCCCGGCCTCCTCTGTGCGGCGTAACTGCCCACAGAAGGAGGAATTTTTTATGTATCCCCACCCCTTTTCCGTCGGCTATTGGCGCACAGCCGCCAATGAGCTGAAAGACGTCCGGAAGTTGACCTTTGCGGCGCTGTGCATCGCTTTGTGCATGGCGCTGGCCGCCATTCCGTCGGTGCCCCTGTGGGGCGGTGCCAAAATCACCTGGGGCTTCCTGGCCCGGGCGGTGTGCGCATGGGTCTGCGGACCTGTACTGGGCGTTGTGTTTGCCGTGGCGGAGGATCTGCTGAGCTTTTTCATCACCGGTGGCGGCGGCTACCCTTTCTTTCCCGGCTATACCCTGACCACCATGCTGGGTGTTTTTGTATACTCTTTGTTTTTCTACAAGTCGAAAATTACGTTTGGTAGAGTCTTTTGGGCGAAATTGCTGACCAATATCCAGAATGTGATCCTGGGCGCCCTCTGGATGGCTATTCTCAGCGGCAAGGCGTGGTACGTCACCGCCAGCGGCAGCGCCATTAAAAACCTGATCTGTCTGCCCTTTCAGGCAATTCTGCTCTATACCCTGTTCACCACCCTTCGTCCGTTTTTGGTGAAAATGCGGTTGATTGAGTGACAGGGAAAACCTCTTTTCGGTGATACGTGCGCCCCGGCTTCGGCCGGGGCACTTTTCGTATGAAAACCGGCGGGAAAGGGGGAAGTTCATCATTTGCTTTCCCTTTGTTCACAAATTGTTTACCTGCCCCCATTGACTTTAGATAGCAGGGGTGGTAAACTGCGTTTAGCACTCAGGGAGAAAGAGTGCTAAACATGATTTGAGGTGCTTTTTGTGGACTTGACTGACCGGAAAAAGCAAATATTGAAAGTGGTGGTTGAGGATTACATCCGTACCGCCGAGCCGGTAGGCTCCAAAGCCATTGCCGCGGAAATGGGCGGCAGCGTTTCTTCTGCCACCATCCGCAATGAGCTTTCCGACCTGGTGGAGCTTGGTTATCTGGAACAGCCCCACACCTCCGCCGGCCGGGTGCCGTCCCCCAAGGGCTACCGGCTGTACGTCAACGAGCTGATGGAGCGCCAGCGGCTCTCCTTAGCGGAGACCGAAAAGATCAACCAGTCCCTCCAGATGAAAATGGAGGAGTTGGACCGAGTGATTTCTCAAGCGGGCCGGGCCGTCAGCAGCTTTGTGAATTACCCCGCCTATGTGGCGACTGCCGGAAAGGGCAGCATCACCGCCAGCCGCTTTGACCTGCTGCCGGTGGATGAGAAAAGCTGTATCGTGGTCATGATGATGGGCGACAACCGGGTGAAATCCCAGCTGCTGCGGATGCAGCTGAAGGTGGACCGGGATCAGATGGCCGCATTGGTGGAGCTTTTGAACCGGCATTTCACAGGAATCTCCATCAAGGAGATGAACCAGAAGCTGATGGCTATTTCGCAGGGCATTACCCCGCAGCTGTTTTTGCTGCTGAGCCAGACGGTGAATTACGCGGTGGATGTTCTGGAGGAATCCAACCATCGGGAGTTCATCATGGCAGGCACCAATCAGCTCTTGAAGCTGCCGGAGTTCCGGGACGCCGACAAAGCCCATGAATTGATGAGCTTTCTGGCGGATGACAAGGAGAAGTTGCCGGTGCCGGACGAGGGGCCCATGAAGATCCTGATCGGTCCAGAGAACGTCAGCGACGCGCTGAAGGACACCAGCGTGGTGGTGGCCAGCTACGATATCGGCGATGATATGCGGGGGATTGATCGGCGTGGTCGGTCCTACCCGGATGGATTACGCCACCGTGGCCGCCCGGCTGACGGGCTTTGCCGATGGGCTGACCAGACTGTTCGGCAAACAGGAGAAACAAGAACTACCCCCGAAGGAGGATACAGATACATGAGCGAAGAAACCAAAGAGCCTTTAGAGGAGACTCCCGTGACCGCGGAAACGGCGGAGACGGAGCAGGAAAAGACTCCGGAGAATCAGGAGCCGGAAAAGAAGGCCAAGAAGAAAGAAAAGAAGGAAAAGGGCATCACCTTTACCCGGGAGCAGGTGGAAAAGATGGAGCTGGCTGCCAAGCAGCTGGAATCCGTGAAGGATCAGTTCACCCGCCTCACTGCCGAGTATGACAACTACCGCAAGCGCACCACCAAGGAAAAGGATGGCATCTATCAGGATGCCAAGGGCGACACCATCAAGACCTTCCTGGCGGTGTATGACAATCTGGAACGGGCCGCAGCCGCCGAGGGCGGCGAGGACGATCCCCACAAGAAGGGATTGGAGATGATTTTCCACCAGTTCAAGGAGCTGCTTGCCAAGGAAGGCGTCAAGGAGATCGAGGCCAAGGGCAAGGAATTTGACCCGGAGCTGATGGACGCCGTCATGCACATTGAGGATGAGAGCCTTGGAGAAAACGTAGTGGCTCAGGTGTTCCAGGCGGGCTTTGAGCTGAACGGCAAGGTTCTGCGCCACGCCATCGTACAGGTGGCCAACTAAAAGGAGATTTATATGGATAAGAAGCTGTACCGTGATCCCCAGAACGGGATGATCGCCGGTGTGTGCGCCGGTGTCGCCGAGTATTTCGGCTGGGACCCCACCTGGGTCCGGCTGGGCTGGGCGCTGTTCACACTGCTGGGCGGCAGCGGACTGATTCTGTATCTGATCGCGGCGATCATCATGCCGCGGATGGACCGTATGTGATCCGAGCGCCGGTGAAAACCGGGGTATGCAAATAGTTATCAATAAAAATTCAGATAAATTTGGAGGAATTTATTATGTCTAAGGTTATCGGTATCGACTTAGGTACAACAAATAGCTGCGTGGCTGTCATGGAGGGCGGCGAAGCCGTTGTCATCCCCAACGCAGAGGGCAACCGCACCACCCCGTCTGTGGTGGCATTCAGCAAGACCGGCGAGCGTATGGTGGGCCAGGTGGCAAAGCGTCAGGCCATCACCAACCCCGACCGCACCATTTCTTCCATCAAGCGTGAAATGGGCAGCGATTACAAGGTGAACGTGGACGGCAAGGCCTACACCCCTCAGGAGATCAGCGCCATGATCCTGCAGAAGCTCAAGAGCGACGCTGAGGCCTATCTGGGCCAGACCGTTTCCGAGGCTGTCATCACCGTTCCCGCTTACTTTACCGACGCCCAGCGTCAGGCCACCAAGGACGCCGGCAAGATCGCCGGTCTGGACGTGAAGCGTATCATCAACGAGCCTACCGCAGCCGCTCTTGCCTACGGCGTGGATAAGGAGCAGTCCCAGAAGATCATGGTCTATGACCTGGGCGGCGGTACCTTCGACGTGTCCATTCTGGACATTGATGACGGCGTTATCGAGGTTCTGGCCACCGCAGGCAACAACCGTCTGGGCGGCGATGACTTCGATGAGTGCATTATGAAGTGGATGGTCAGCGAGTTCAAGCGCACCGACAATGTGGACCTCTCCGGCGACAAGGTTGCCATGCAGCGCCTGAAGGAGGCTGCCGAGAAGGCCAAGATCGAGCTGTCCGGCGTGACCACCTCCAACATCAACCTGCCCTATATCACTGCGGACGCCACCGGCCCCAAGCATCTGGATCTGACCCTGACCCGGGCTAAGTTCAACGAGCTGACCGCTCATCTGGTGGAGGCTACCGCCGGCCCCGTCCGTCAGGCTCTGGGTGACGCTGGCCTCACCGGCAATGACATCCACAAGGTCCTGATGGTGGGCGGCTCCAGCCGTATCCCCGCCGTGCAGGACATGGTCAAAAAGCTCACCGGCAAGGAAGGCTTCAAGGGGATCAACCCCGACGAGTGCGTGGCTATGGGCGCAGCCCTGCAGGGCGGCGTGCTCACCGGCGACGTGAAGGGCCTGCTGCTGCTGGACGTCACCCCCCTGTCCCTGGGCATTGAGACCATGGGCGGCGTGTGCACCAAGCTGATCGACCGCAACACTACCATCCCTGTGAAGAAGAGCCAGATCTTCTCCACTGCTGCGGATAACCAGACCTCTGTGGAGGTCAACGTCCTTCAGGGCGAGCGTGAAATGGCTGCTGCCAACAAGTCCCTGGGCCGCTTCCATCTGGACGGCATCGCTCCCGCCCGCCGTGGCGTGCCTCAGATCGAGGTCACCTTCGATATCGATGCCAACGGCATCGTGAATGTCTCCGCCAAGGATCTGGGCACCGGTACCGAGCAGCATATCACCATCACCTCCTCCTCCAACATGAGCAAGGACGATATTGAGAAGGCTGTCAAGGAAGCCGAGCATTATGCCGCTCAGGACAAGAAGATGAAAGAGGACGTGGAGACCCGCAACCAGGCCGATCAGATGGTCTATCAGAGCGAAAAGACCCTGAATGAGATGGGCGACAAGATCCCCGCCGAGGACAAGAGCAAGGTTCAGGCCGGGATCGACAAGCTGAAGGAGGCCCTGAAGGGCACCGACACCGCCGCCATCAAGGCCGCTACCGATGCGCTGACGCAGGCCTTCTACGCTGTCAGCGAGAAGCTCTATCAGCAGGCCAACCCCCAGGGTGCTCAGGGCGGTGCCCAGACTGGTCCCGACATGGGCGGCCAGCAGGCCGGCGGCGCGCAGGACGGTCAGTATTATGACGCCGACTACAAGGTCGTGGATGATGACGACCAGAACAAGAAGTAAAAAACCTATACGGATCGGAACCGATGGGACGGGGATCATTCCCCGCCCCATTGGGGCCGTTTTGGAGCAAACTTAGAGATGAGGAATCCGGAACGGGGAAGCCGGTTCCTGATTCCTGATTCTTAAGTGATTCCTGAGAGGAGCAGCAAGTATGGCAGCAGAAAAACGTGATTATTACGAGGTCCTGGGCGTTGACAAGAGCGCATCCGAGGACGAGATCAAGCGCGCATATAAGAAGATGGCCCGGAAGTATCATCCGGACCTGAATCCTGACAATAAAGAGGCAGAGGAGAAGTTCAAGGAGGTCAACGAGGCCTATGAGGTTCTCTCTGACTCTGATAAAAAAGCCCGTTATGACCAGTTCGGCTTTGCGGGTGTGGACCCTAACTACGGAGCGGGGGCCGGCGGCGGTGCTTACGGTGCCGGCGGCTTCGACTTTGGCGATCTGGGGGATATTTTCGGCAGCTTCTTTGGCGGTGGCTTCGGCTCCGCCCAGCGCCGGAACCCCAATGCGCCCCAGCGGGGCGAGAGCATCCGCCTGAGTGTGACCATCAGCTTTGAGGAGGCGGCCTTCGGCTGCGAGAAAGAGGTCAGCGTGGACCGCTATGAGACCTGCGCGGTCTGTCACGGCTCCGGCTGTGCCGACGGCACCTCTCCTGAGGTCTGCCCGGACTGCCACGGCTCCGGTCAGGTGCAGGTGCGGCGGCAGACGCCCATGGGTGTGTTCGCCACCACCTCTCCCTGCGGCCGCTGCGGCGGCAAGGGCCGCATCATCAAGACCCCCTGTACCGCTTGCCGGGGCAGCGGCTTAGAGCGCAAGCGCCGCACCATTCAGGCCAAGATCCCCGCAGGTATCGACAATGGCCAGACCATCTCCATCCGGGGGCAGGGCCACGCCGGAAAGAACGGCGGCCCGTCCGGCGATCTGCTCATCACCATTACCGTCCGCCCCCACGAGCTGTTCCGCCGGGAGGGTACCTCCGTCCTCTGTGAGGCGCCCATTACCTTTGCGCAGGCAGTTCTGGGTGCGGAGCTGGAGATCCCACCATTGACGGCAAGGTGAAGTATGACCTGCCGGAGGGCACCCAGTCCGGCACTACCTTCCGGTTGAAGGGCAAGGGCATTCCTGAACTCAACGGCCGGGGCCGGGGTGACCAGTATGTGACTGTTTATATCGAAACGCCCCGGAACCTGAACCGGGAGCAGAAGGAAGCTCTGAAGAAGTTTGCGGAATCCGTAGGTGATAACAACTACGAGGAACGGAAGAAGTTCTTCAAGAAGTTTAAGAAGTGAGGCAAGGTATGTACCTGGCAGATTACCATACCCATACGCAGTTTTCTCCCGACGCTCATGATCCCATGACGGTGATGGCTCAGGCCGCACTGGATGCCGGGATGGACGAGATCTGCTTTACGGATCATGTGGAGCCCCTGACCTGGGGGTCCAATGAGCTGCGCCCGCCCTATGACTGGTCGGCGCTGACGGAGGATTTCGCCAACGTTCAGGCCGCGCTGGGGGACCGCATCCATCTGCGGCTGGGCATGGAAATGGGCGACGCGCAGAAGGCCCCGGCCCACATGAGAAAGCTGTTGGAGGACGCGCCGCAGTTTGATTTCATCATCGGCTCGGTGCACCTGCTGTCGGAGCGCTTCGGAAGCGAGGATCTGTATCTCTACACGCCCAAGGATCAGGCGGAGGCTCAGACCGCATTGGGAGATTATCTGGAAGAGGTTTTGGCGCTGGCAAAGCTGGGCGGCTTTACGGTTTTAGGCCATTTGACTCTGCCCCTGCGGTATTTCAATGAGATGCGGGGGCTTCATACCAGCTTTGATCCCTATGAGGCTGAGATCCGGGAAATTTTGAAAACTCTGATCGAAAACGGGCGAGGCATCGAGCTAAACGTCAACCGGGGCAATACGCCTTTGCCGGACGCCAAGTGGCTGCGGATCTACCGGGAGCTGGGTGGCGAGCTCATCACCCTGGGCACCGACGCCCACAGCCCGGAGCATGTGGGTCGCTTCATCCGGGAGCGGCAGGCTTTGCTGAAAGAGTGCGGCTTTACCCGGTTCTGCACCTTTGAAAAGCAGATCCCTGTCTGGCACGCACTGTAATAAAGAATTGATTTTTGCCGGAGAGCGGTGTATACTGACCCTGCATCATCCGAAAAAAACGATTATTTGGAGGAAATGACTATGAAAATCGCATTGGGCTGTGACCACGGCGGCTACGAGCTGAAGCAGTTTATCATGAAGACCCTGGAAAAGCTGGGCTATGAGTATGAGGATTTCGGCTGCTACTCTCTGGAGAGCTGCGATTATCCCGATTTCGGCGCTGCCGCTGCCCGTGCTGTGGCTGAGGGCAAGTGCGACCGCGGTATTGTGATCTGCACCACCGGTATCGGCATTTCCATCGCCGCCAACAAGATCAAGGGTATCCGCTGCGCCCACTGTGCCGACTGCCTGGAAGCAGAGATGACCCGCCGCCACAATGACGCCAACATGATGGCCATCGGCGCGGGCTTTACCGGCAAGAATATGGCAGAGCGCATGGTGGAGGTGTTCCTGACCACCGAGTTTGAGGGCGGCCGCCATGAGCGCCGGGTCAACAAGATGATGGCCCTGGAACAGGAATAACAGACCGAAAAGCAGAAACGGGGTGAGGCGGCATGGCATCAGGCACCAGAGGATACAGCAGCTATCGCGGGAGAGGCCGGAAGGGAAAAATTTTCCTGGCCATCCTGCTGATCCTCATTATTCTGGGTTCTGTGGGCTTTATTATGGCCCGGGAGCACATGCGCTATGACGCCGACGGTAATCTCCACTTTGACCTGCCTTGGGACAAAGGGACTTCCGACCCTGTCGAAGCCCCCGGAGACCCGGATGTGGTGATCCGGGAACCGGAGCAGACCGATGTCAAAACACCGGTCCGGGGGAGGCTGCTGGCGGCAAAGCCGCTGACAATGGAAGATCAGGAGACCGCTGAGACGCCGCTTTCCGAAGCCGCCGTAACGGCGGTGACGCTGAAGGACAGCGCCGGCCGGGTGTATTTTGACAGCAGCGCTGCCGTGACCGGCGCAGTCAGCGTGAAACCGGACACCGGGGAGGCACTGAATGGCCTGACGGCCCGGACAGACGTGACCGCTGCGGCCCGGATCGCCTGCTTCCACGATCCCAAGGCCGCCAACGCCGACGTGGAGGGCATGGGCCTGAAAAACACCGGCGGTTATATCTTCTATGACGGCAACAACAGCCAGTGGCTGGACCCCGGCCATGAAAAGGCCCGGACGTATCTGCTGAATATCATCCGGGAAGCTGCGGAGCAGGGGTTCCGAGAGATCATTCTGACGGATGTCAGCTATCCCACCGCAGGCAAGCTGAATAAGATCGACTTTTCCAACGCCATGACCGCCGGGAACACGGCAGAGGCGGGACGGCAGGCACAGATCGAGGGCTTCCTACGGGAGGTGCGGGATGCACTGCCGAAGGATGTGATCCTTTCTCTGGAACTGCCTGCGGAGACTGTTCTCACCGGGACGAACAGTGACGCCGGGCAGGAACTCAGCGCCTTGGCGCCGCTGGTGGACCGCATCTATGCGGAGACCACCGAGGTGGAGGCCCCTGCATTGGAGACCGCCGTCAAGGCGGCGTCCGCTGCCTGTGACTTTGTGCCGGAGCTGACAGAACAGCCTGCCGAAGGTCTGGAAAACTGGCTGTTGCTCCAAAAGTAAATGAAAAGTATCCCGCATTGTTTTCACAATGCGGGATACTTTTTTACAGCTCGCCGAGAAATTCCCCGTCCCGGTGGATTTTTACGGTGATGGGGGCAAACTGAGGGTACGCGGACAAAAATTCGTCGGTAAAGGCGAAGTCTTCCCACTGGTGCATGGGCAGAAACCGGCGAACCTCCATCAGATTCAAAAAATAGTTAGGCCCCAGATAGCCATCCATTTTCAGCCGGGAGTCCAAGGGAAGCATGGCCAAATCGACGCGGCGGCCCCGGAGAGGTTCTGTGTACCGCTTGAAATTGGCCTCCATATTGCGGTTCCAAGCCAAGTCCTCTTCCGCCCAGTGCCACCAGTTCAGGTCTCCGGCGTGGAAGATGGACTGTCCGTTGACCGTTACCATCCACGCCACGCCTTCGTCGGTGGAGGGGAAGGTCTCCACGGTGACGCCGGGGAGGGGAGAAAGGGTGTCATGCTTGCCGCAGCGGCGGCATTTGGCGGCGGTCTCCGGGGAAAGCTGCCACTTTGTCAAATTGTGGGGCGTCAGGCGAAAGTCACTGCCTAACAGAAATTGAATGTCCGCCTTGCGGTCCGCCAGTGCGAACACCGCCGGATTGAAGTGCTCCTCGTGGCGGTGGCTGACGAACACCAGCAGCGGCTTGTCCGGCAGGGGCGGGAGAACGCCCTTCCACCAGTCGAACAGCAGGCAGACCTGATCCAGTTCGATGAAAAAACCGTCGTGGGCCAAAAATGTGACACGCATGTAAATTTTCTCCTTGATTCGCAAAAAGGGGGTGGGAAGCCGTCCCGCCTTGTGGTAAGATTATAGCATGAAACGAACAGATTCGACAACTGAAAATCTATTGCGGGCGCTGCCGGAGCCGCTGTTGGGCTGGTACCGGGAAAACGCCCGGGACCTGCCTTGGCGGCACACAGAGGACCCTTACCGCATCTGGGTGTCGGAGATCATGCTCCAGCAGACCCGCGTGGCGGCGGTCCTGGGCTATTATGCCCGTTTTTTGGCGGTGTTCCCCACAGTGGAGGTGCTGGCGGAGGCAGACGAGGAACTGCTCATGAAGCTGTGGGAGGGCCTTGGCTATTACAGCCGGGCCAGAAACCTGCAAAAGGCGGCAAAGGAGATCACGGTGCTGGGCGGTTTTCCGGACACCTATGACGGCTTGCTGGCTCTGCCGGGCGTCGGAGACTACACCGCCTCCGCCATTGCCGCCGCAGCCTTCGGACGGCGGGAACCGGCGGTGGACGGCAACGTGCTTCGGGTCATGACCCGGCTGACAGACTGCCACGATGACATTTCTGATCCGAAAACCAAGCGGGCTGTCCGGGCGGCGCTGGCGGAAGTCATGCCGGAGGAACCGGCGGACATCCGCATTTTCAATCAGGCCATGATGGAGCTGGGGGCCACAGTCTGTGGGCCCAATACCGCTCCCCGGTGCGATGACTGCCCCGTAAGCGGCCTGTGTCTGGGCCGACAGCGGGGAACGGCAGAGATCCTGCCGGTGAAAAAGGCGAAAAAGGAGCGGCGGGTGGAGGAAAAAACCGTGCTCCTGCTGATGAGAGACGGAAAGATCGCCCTGCGGAAGCGGCCTAAAACCGGCCTGCTGGCAGGACTTTGGGAGTTTCCCAATGTAGAGGGCGCTCTGGATGAAACAGCCGCCGGCGCGGCGGTGGAGGCCATGGGCCTGTCGGTGATTGACTGGCAGAGCCGCCTGACGGCCAAGCACATCTTCACCCATGTGGAGTGGCGCATGACCGGCTACGCGCTGACCGTCCGGGGCGACGGCCCTGCGGAACTGGAATGGGTGGATGCGGCGGGACTTGCGGCGCGCTCTGTGCCGTCGGCGTTTGCCCGGTATTATGAAGAAGCAAAGCGTGAATTGGAGATGAAGTAAAATGGGATTCTTGCTGGGACTGCCTTTGAAGCTGCTGGCGCTGGTCTTTGGCCTGCTCCGGGTGTTGATCCCTGTCTTGCTGCTGATTTTGGTCGTTCGTTGGCTGTGGCGGAAATACGGCGGCCACAGGCGCTCGGAATCCGCAAAAAAAGACGAACCCCACTTCAAAGGACCGGTGTATACCGTGGATTACAAGGAAGTCAAGGACGATGACAGGCACAAGGAATGATCCTGCTTGCCGCCCTGATGTTATAAGGAGAAATCATGCTGAAGGTTTTTAATGTCGTCGGCGTTATTGTGCTGCTTTTGCTGCTGCGGAAGCTGATCTGGTGTCTGCGGTGGCTGTGGTGCTGGAAACATGACCGGGAGACCCCGCCGCCCATCGGCTGGCTGCCCAGCCGGGACGGGGGCCGGTTTGACGCTCATGTGCAAAAGTTTGACGGGGAGGACTGACAATGGCTTTCTGGAAAAAGAGCGCGGACCCTTGGGACATCGACCCCGACGAGCGCAGGCTGGCTTCAGAACCGGCGGAAAAAGCCCCCGGTTTGTTGGATACCCTCCGGGGGGATTGGGACGCTATGCGGGCGGAATGGCAGGAGACACGGGAGAGTCTGAAGCTTCCGCCGGAGAAGTGCCCCTGGTGCGGCAAGGACATGGAGCAGGGCTTCCTTATGGGCGGCAGGGGCGTTTCCTGGCACCGGGGCATCCCCACCGGAAAGGCACGGTGGCTCAGTCCCGGAGGTGAAAATATCATGCGGGTGGACACGGAAGGCGACATTTTGCGCTACCACACGGCCTGGTACTGCCCGGACTGCAAAAAGATGACTGTTGACACCGCTGATCTGCGGACGCTGGCGGAGGATGGTTTCTTTTCCTGACGCGCAGACAAAGCACTGAAAGAGCGGAATGAAACAAAAGAGGGAGAATAAAAAAGATGGCACAGCTTTATTTCAAATACGGGGCCATGGGCTCCAGCAAAACGGCCAACGCGTTGATGGCCCGGTTCAACTATGAGGAGCGAGGCCAAAAGACCCTGCTGGTGAAGCCCCGGATGGACCAGCGGGACGGAGACCACATGGTCCATTCCCGTATCGGTCTGGAATACCCCTGCGTCTACTTCGACGAAATGCGGGCGCTGTCCGAGGATGCGTTGAAAGAAAACGCCTGTATCATTGTGGACGAGGCCCAATTCCTCTCCAAGGAGGAAGTGGACTATCTGGTGCATGTGGTGGACGATCTGGGGGTCCCCGTCATCTGCTACGGACTGCGGGCGGACTTCAAGGGAGAGCTGTTCCCCGGCAGCTACGAGCTGCTGGTGATGGCTGACAAGCTGGAGGAGGTCAAGACCATCTGCTGGTGCGGCAAAAAGGCTATGTTCAACGCCCGGTTCGACGAAAACGGCAAGGTTTTGAAGGAGGGCGCTCAGGTGGTCTTGGGGGCCAATGACAAATACATCGGCCTGTGCCGCCGCCACTGGCGGGCCGGGGATCTGGGCCCGGACTTCAACGGAAAGGGTACGGGAGACTGATGATCTGTAATCTCTGCCCCCGCCGCTGCGGTGTGGAGCGAACGCCGGACAAGGCGGCGGGCGTGTGCGCCATGCCCGCTTGGCCGGTGGCGGCACGGGCCATGCTGCATCAGTGGGAGGAACCGTGCCTGGTGGGGGAACACGGCGCGGGCGCCGTGTTTTTCTCCGGGTGCAATCTCCGGTGCAAATTCTGTCAGAACGGCGTGATCTCTCAGGAGGGCTACGGCAAGCCCATCACCCCCCGGCGGCTCCGGGAGATTTTTGAGGAACTGGTGGAGCAGGGGGCGGCCTGCTTGGATTTAGTGACGCCCACCCATTTTACGGACGCGGTGCTGGAGGCCTTGGGCGAGGAGCGCTGGCCGGTGCCGGTGGTTTGGAACTGCGGCGGGTATGAATCCGTGGAGACCCTGAAACGCTTGGAGAACCGGGTACAGGTGTACCTGCCGGACCTGAAATACGCCCTGACGGAACCGGCCAAAGCGTATTCCGGTGCGGCGGACTACCCGGAGACGGCGAAAGCGGCCATTTTAGAGATGTTCCGCCAGACCGGGCCGTACAGAATGGAAAACGGCCAGCTGAGAAGCGGCGTTCTCATCCGGCATCTGGTGCTGCCGGGAGAACTGGAAAACACGAAGGCCGTCATCGACTGGGTGGCGGAGACCTTCCGCCCCGGCGAAGTGCTGTTCTCCCTTATGAGCCAGTACACGCCCCAGCCGGGGGCCGAGGGCAAGCTGGCCCGGAGGGTGACAAAGGCGGAGTACCGGGCGGCGGAACGGTACATGGCAGATTGCGGCATTGCCGACGGCTTCACTCAGGAGCGCACCTCCGCCAAGGAGGAGTATACCCCGGATTTCCATTTGCAGGGGATTTGAGAAGATAGGACGGACGGGCCAAAATTTAGGGGGCCATAATATGAAAGTAAAAAAGCTGATCATTGTCCTTGCGCCACTAGGGATTCTGTTCGTTGTAATATGTGCGGTAGTATCTTTGACAAGACCATATTTTCCACCAAGACCAAAGAATACAACTCTGGAATTTTGGATATGTGACGATGTGTCATCCGTTGACTGGAACGGACATGATGAAATAACCGGCTGGATGGGTGCGCGGGAGTTTTTGGGAAAAGATTACCACATGAGCACGCAGGGGGGGAAACCCAATGTGCGGGTGTCCTATCTTCTGACCGCTTGGCCGGACTATGCCGATGATGGACAATATGTTACAACAATAGAAATAACCGACCCGGCTGTATTTGTATATGGACTAACAGTAGAATCGGAGCCTACAGAATTTGAGCGGGTGATGATGTCTATGGGATATAAAGTCGAATTGGCAGATAATAGCATTCAAAGAGCCGTTAGGGATGGGTTTACCTTTTCCATTTGTCGTGGCGATACTCCGAAGCTTGTTATTTCCGCAGAGGTAAGTAACCGCGAAGAGATTTGCTTTTGACTGAAAACGTCCAGCTTGCTGGATTCCACATAAAGAGCGCCCCTGTATGACGCAGCCATACAGGGGCGCTTTCCTATACGTTTCAGATGCCCAGCAGGAAAGAGGCGAAGCGGAAGTAGATCAGCAGGGAGAGGGCGTCCACGATGGTGGTGATGAAGGGAGAGGCCATCACCGCCGGGTCAAAGCCGATCTTTTTAGCCAGCAGCGGCAGCATACAGCCTACGATCTTGGCGGCGAACACGGTGCACACCAGCGTCAGGCAGATGACGGCGGCTACGGTGACGGTAATGGGATTGTGGAATACCATCCGGTCCAGCAGCATCAGCTTGGCGAAGTTGGCGCCGGCCAGAACGGTGCCGCACAGCAGCGCCACCCGGCACTCCTTCCAGACCACCTGGATCAGGTCGGAAAATTCGATCTCGCCCAGAGACAGGCCGCGGATCACCGTGACGCTGGCCTGAGAGCCGCAGTTGCCGCCGGTGTCCATCAACATGGGGATATAGGCGGTGAGGATGGTGAAGGCGCTGAGGGCGTCCTCAAAGCTGGAGATGATCTGGCCGGTAAAGGTGGCGGAGACCATCAGCAGCAGCAGCCACGGAATACGGGATTTGAAGGTGTCAAAGGCACTGGTGCGGAGGTAGGGCTTGTCCGTCGGCAGCATAGCCGCCATCTTTTCCATATCCTCCGTGGTCTCTTCCTGTAAAACGTCGATGGCGTCGTCGACGGTGACGATACCCACCAGGCGGTTTTCTGTGTCCACCACGGGGAGGGCCAGAAAGTCATACTTGCCTAAAGCACGGGCGGTCTCCTCCTGGTCATCCAGAGTCTGGACGCAGATGTAGTTCCGCTCCATGATGTCCCCGATGATGTCATCCTCCTCCGCCAGCAGCAGAGTACGGATGGAGAGGACGCCGATGAGGTGCCGCCAGTCATCAATGACGTAGCAGACGTTGATGGTCTCCTTGTCCGGGCCGGTGCGGCGGATGCGCTTCAAGGCGTCCTCCACCGTCATGGTCTCCTTCAGATCCACAAACTCCGTGGTCATAATGGAGCCGGTGGAGTCCTCCGGATATTTCAGAATTTCGTTGATGCTTTTGCGCATATCCGGGTCGGAGTGCTTCAGAATCCGCTTGACCACGTTGGCGGGCATTTCCTCCACGATGTCAACGGTATCGTCCAGATACAGCTCGTCCAGCACTTCCTTCAGCTCCGTGTTGGAAAAGCCGCGGATCAGCAGCTCCTGCTGGTCACTTTCCAGCTCCACGAACACCTCTGCCGCCTGCTCCTTAGGCAGCAGACGGAACAGCAGGGGCAGGGTCTTTTCATCGTCCAGATCGTCCGCCAGAATAGCGATGTCCGCAGGCTCCAGCGGCAATAGGAGGTCCCGCAGTTCTGTATATCGTTTTCGGTTCACCAGATCCTCAATTTTTTCGACCAGTTCCCCACGGCTTTCCATTTCAAACATAGCGTGACCTCCTTTCCGGGCCTTCCGCCCGGTATTTCTGCATGGCGCGGAGCAAAATAAAAGACCTCGCCGCGTCCCATTCCGGTGCGGTGAAGTCCTGCTTCCAGGAGCGTCTCAGAGGACAGCATCCCTACCGTTCAAGCTTTAGCTTCACAGGGCGGTGAAATCGCGTTAGATGATACCTTGTTGTTCGATATCGCCTGTTCAAACCCTCTCATGATGTCTCCATCACTCCGCGGCAGCGATCCATATCCCTGTGGTAGCCTTACCTACCGGAACTCTATGCGGTTGTCATTTGATAACACATTTATAGTATGCCAAAAAACAGGCGCTGTCAACCCGGACGGACGAAAAAATTTCACAGAACCAGGAGAGCGGCCATCTGGCCGGTCTCCCGGATTCAGTTCAGACTGTTTTCGCTCTGCTGAAACAGCTTTCGCACCCGTTCCGCCGTGGCGGGGTGGTGTGTCAGCGCCGGGTCCTCTGCCAGCAGCCCGTCGGCGGCGGACTGCGCCTCCGCCAGCAGCCGGGTATCGCAGCCAAGGTCTGCCACCCGCAATCCCGGCAGACCATGCTGCCGGAGACCGAAGAAGTCACCGGGGCCCCGGAGCCGGAGGTCCTCCTCGGCAATCTTGAAGCCGTCGGCGGTTTTCGTCATGGCCTTCAGCCGCTGGCGGGTCTCGTCATTTTTATTGTCGGACACCAGGACGCAGTAGGATTGGTGCGCTCCCCGGCCCACCCGTCCCCGAAGCTGATGGAGCTGGCTGAGGCCGAAGCGCTCCGCGTTCTCCACCACCATCAGATTGGCGTTGGGCACATCCACGCCCACCTCGATCACGGTGGTGGACACCAGAATGTCCGCTTTCCCGGCGGCGAAGGCAGACATGACGGCGTCCTTCTCCGTGGCCTTCATCTTGCCGTGGACGAAGGCCACCTTCAAGTCAGGGAAGATCTCCGTTTGCAGCTTTTGGGCGTATTCCGTCACGGCCTTCCGCTCGTCGGGCAGCTCGTCATTCTCGCTGACCATGGGGCAGACGATGTACACCTGCCGCCCGGCCTCCACCTGCTTGCGGATAAAGGCGTACAGCCGGGGATAATAGGCGGAGGTGACGGCATAGGTTTCAATAGGCTTCCGTCCCGGTGGAAGCTGGTCGATGACGGACACATCCAGATCGCCGTACAAAATCAGGGCCAGCGTCCGGGGGATGGGCGTGGCGGACATGACTAAGGTGTGGGGATGCTCTCCCTTTTCTGCCAGCGCCGTCCGCTGGGCCACGCCAAAGCGGTGCTGTTCATCCGTCACCACCAACCCCAGGTCAGCGTAGGCCACGCTGCCGGAGATCAGGGCATGGGTGCCGATGGCGAAGTCGATCTCGCCTGTGGCCAGTTGGGCGGTGACGGAGCGTTTTGTTTTGGCGGGGGTAGAGCCGGTGAGCAGGGCGCAGCGGATATTCAGCCGTTCCAGCAGCGGGGCAAGACCCCGGTAGTGCTGCTCTGCCAGCAGCTCCGTGGGGGCCATCAACGCCGCCTGACGGCCGTTTTTGACGCAGAAATACACGCAGGCGGCGGCCACCATCGTTTTGCCGGAACCGACATCCCCCTGACAGAGACGGTTCATAGGCTTGCCGCTTTGCATATCGGCAATGGCTTCCTCTACACAGCGGCGCTGAGCGTCGGTGAGGGTAAAGGGGAGGGCGTTGTAAAACGGGGCCATATCCACCGGCTGAAACGGTTCCACGGAGACGGTCTCCCGCCGGGAGCGCAGCAGCTTCAATCCAATGGCGAAGAAAAATAGCTCCTCGAAAGCCAGCCGCCTCCGGGCAATGTCCAGCGCCTCCGGAGACTCCGGGAAGTGGATGTTCTCGTAGGCATAATTCACCCGGCACAGCTGATGCGCCTGACGGACGCCGTCCGGCAGGCAGTCCGGCAGAATATCGGCGCAGCTGTCCAAACCCTGCCGGATGGCCCGGGACAACAGCAGCTGGCTGATCCCGGCAGTAAGGGGATAGATGGGCACGATGCGGCCGGTGTGCTCCCGCCGTCCCTCTGGCTCTACAATGGGACTTGCCATACTTTTCCGCAGGAGGCTTCCCTCCGCCCTGCCGTAAAAGGTGTAGGTTGCGCCCACTTGCAGTTGACTTTTCAGCCAGGACTGGTTGAAAAATGTCACATCCAGCGCACCGGTGTCGTCCACGGCCCGGACCTTCACCAGATCCATGCCCTTGCGAATGTGGGACAGCTTTGGCTCCGAGACGATCATGGCGGAGACGCAGGCCGGTTCGCCGGGGATGAGCTGGCTGATGGGCTTTATTTCCCGGCGGTCCTCATAGCGCCGGGGGAACCAGTTGATGAGGTCGCCCAGCGTGGCGATGCCCAGCTTGCCCAGAGATTTTGCCTTGGCCTCGCCTATGCCCTTGATGTACCGCACATCGGTGTTCAGATCCGCCATGCGCCCGCCTCCTTTCCGCAGTTTTCATAAGGCTATTATAAACGGCGGCGGCGGTTTTGAAAAGAGGGCAGAGAAAGAACAGGGCTCCGCCGAGAAAACGGCGGAGCCTTGGCTTACAACAGCGCGGTATTCACATAGTCCACAAAGCGGTAGGTCAGGCCATTTTCCGTGACGGCCTCGCCGGTCCGCTCAATTTTCCAATTAGGGAGGGCGTCCAGATCGGGGAAAAAGGTGTCGGCATCCGATACGGTGCTGTCCACTCGGGTGACGGAGGCCCGCCGGCAGCGGCCCAGCAGCGCGGCGTAAATGCTGCCGCCGCCGATGAGCCAGACGTTTTCTTCATCTCCGGCCAGCGCCAGCGCATCCTCCGGCGTGGAGACAGTCTCGCAGCCCTCCCGGTGAAAGTCCGGGGACCGGGTGATGACGATATTCCGCCGCTTGGGCAGCGGCTTGCCGCCGGGGAAGGAATCCAGGGTCTTGCGGCCCATGATGACGGTGCCGCCGGTGGTCAGCGTGCGGAAGTGCTTCATGTCCCCCGGCAGGGAGAACAGCAGATCACCGCTCCGGCCAATGGCCCACTGTTTATCTGTGACAACGATGGCGTTCATGGCACGGCTCCTTAAATGGCAATGGGGATTTTGTCCTCGAAGGGGGCGGGGGTGTAGCCCTCCATCGTAAAGCTGTTCCGGGTGAAGGCATAGAAATCCGTTACGGAGGGGTCTATGGCGAACTTCGGCGCGGGGGCGGGGGTCTGGGTCAGCATTTTCTCCACGATGGGGACGTGGCGGTCGTAAATATGGGCGTCGGCGATGACGTGGACCAACTCGCCGGGCACAAGGCCGCTGACCTGAGCCATCATGTATACCAGCACGGCGTACTGCACCACGTTCCAGTTGTTGGCGGCCAGCATATCCTGGCTCCGCTGGTTCAAAATGGCGTTGAGCACATTGCCGGAGACGTTGAAGGTCATGGAATAGGCGCAGGGGTAGAGGTGCATCTCAGAGAGGTCGGCAAAGTTGTAGATGTTGGTCAAAATCCGGCGGCTGGCGGGGTTATGCTTCAAATCGTAGAGCACCCGGTCCACCTGATCCATGTCTCCCTCGGGATAGTGGTGCTTGACGGCCAGCTGATAGCCGTAGGCCTTACCGATGGAGCCGGTTTCGTCCGCCCACTGATCCCAGATTTTGGCATTGAGGTCATGGACATTGTTGGACTTCTTCTGCCAGATCCACAGCAGCTCGTCCACAGCTGTTTTCCAGTAGGTCCGGCGGAGGGTCAGGATGGGGAACTCTTTTTGGAGATCATAACGGTTGACGATGCCAATTTTTTGATGGTGTGGGCAGGGGAACCGTCCTCCCAGTGGGGACGGACGTTCTGATCGGTGTCCCAGACGCCGTGGTCCAGGATCTCCCGAATGTTTTGCATAAAGACCTGATCGGCGTAGCTCATGACACATTCCTCCCAAATTTTCATTAACTCTACACAGTATAGCAAAGAATGAAGAGGAAAACAAGATGCTCCCACAGAGAATGTTGTATAGAAAAAATCGGAAAATCAATCACAGCTTTTCTGCTGAAATAACGTTCATTCCTTGAAAAGCAGCAAAAAGTGCTGTAAAATAGGATCACAAACGAAAGAGGTGACAGTATGTTGGATCGCAGCGAGGTGGGCAAGCGGGGGTATCTGGACCGGGACTTCCGCCTGGTGCATCTGAAGGATTCTCTGGCCCAGAAGATCGACTACCATTACCATGAATTTGATAAGCTGGTGATCTTCCTCGGCGGAAAGGTGACCTACGTGGTGGAGGGCGTCACCTATTTCCTCAAGCCGTGGGACATCGTGTTGATCCAGCATAACCTGATCCACCGGCCCATCATCCACGCCGAGGAGCCTTACGAGCGGGCGGTGCTGTGGCTGGGGCGGGACTGGATCGCCCAGCGCAGCGATCCCGGCGAGCCGCTGGACGCCTGTCTGGACAAGAGCCGGGAGCAGGGGTTCCACCTTCTGCGGACTGGGGAGGAGGGGCGTCTTGGCTACGCACGGTCCATCCAGCAGTTAGAGGAGGCTCTGCGGTCCGAGGAGTTCGGCGCCCGCCGTATGGCGGATACCCTGTGCCAGCAGCTCCTGATTCAGGTGAATCGGGATTTCCTCCGGGCCAACACTGCCCCGAATGAAACGGACAGCTACCATCTGGACCCCAAAATGGAGGAGATCCTCCGCTATATCGCCGCCAATCTGGGGGGAGACCTCTCCGTGGACGCGCTGGCGGCCCGTTTTTACATGAGCCGGTACTACCTAATGCACCGGTTCAAGGAGATCACCGGCTACACCGTCCACCAGTACACCGTACAGAAGCGGCTGCTGCGGGCAGGAGAGCTGATCCGGGAGGGCGTTCCGGTGATGAAGGCGGCGGAACAGGCGGGCTTTCCGGAGTATTCCACCTTCCTCCGGGCCTTTCAGAACACCTTCCATACCAGCCCGAAGAATTTTCGATAAGCGCGCCGTCTGTCTGCGTATACCGAAAGAGGATAATTGCCAACAAAATCAACGCCCCGCCATCCGGCGGGGCGTTGATCGTATATTGAATCGGAAGTTTAGGCCAGGAAGCCCTTCAGGATGCACTCCTCAGCTTCCTCGGGGGACAGACCCAGGGTCTCCAGCTTCAAAAGCTGGTCCCCGGCGATCTTGCCGATGGCGGCTTCGTGGATCAGCTGAGCCTCCGTGCTGTTGGCAACGATGGCGGGAATGGACTCGATGTGGGCATCATCCATGATGATGGAGTCGCACTGCACATGGCCGAAGCAAGCGGCGTTGCCCACCATCTTGGGATAGAACACCTGACGGGAGGTGCCCTTGGCCACGGACCGGGAAATCACCCGGCCACGGGCGCCCTCCCCATCCAGAGAGATCTCCATGTCGCTTTCTGCCACCTGATCACCGTGGGTCATGAGCCGCTCGGTGACCACGGCCTCAGCATCCTTGCCGCAGACGATCTTGGTTTCCCGCTTGGTGGAGTCGATGCCCCGGATCTGGACGGTCTCCATCTGGATGGTGGCGCCCTCTTCCAGATAAACAATGGTCTGGGGGTTCATGATGCGGCCGCCGGTGCCGTCACCCTCGCCGTAGTGCTTTTCCGTGTATTTCACATGGGAGTGCTTGCCTACATAGAAGGTGTGGATACCGTCATGACGGCTGTCCTCTCCGCCGCAGTTGTGGATGCCGCAGCCGGCCACGATGTCCACATCGCAGTTTTCGCCGATGTAGAAGTCATTATAAACCAACTCTTGAATGCCGGGCTTAGTGATGATGACGGGGATGTGGCACTGTTCGCCCTTGGTCCCATCCTTGATGCGGATGTCAATGCCGGATTTGCCGTCGGTCTTGCCGGTGATCTGGATGTTCTCCGTGGACTGCCGGCCGTCGCAGCCGGTGTCCTTGCGAATGTTGAAGGCGCCTACCGGCTTGCCGATCAGGTCCGCGATTTTTTCCAGCAGCTCCCGATCTACCTGAGATTCCATCATAAGGCGTGTACCTCCTTGTTCAGTACCGGGCAGCCGCCCAGCGTGTCGGTCAGGATCCGGGGCAGGATCTCCTTCGGAGTGCCCCGGTGGCGGAGGGTGCCGTCACCCACCACGATGACTTCATCCGCCAAGGAAATAATACGCTCCTGATGGGAAATGATGATCATGGTGGCGCTGCCCTGACTGTGGATCTGCTCGAAGGTCTCCGTCAGCCGGGCGAAGGACCACAGGTCGATGCCTGCCTCCGGCTCGTCGAAGATCATCAGGTCGGCGTTCCGGGCCAGAATGGAGGCGATCTCAATGCGCTTGACCTCGCCGCCGGAGAGAGATACATCCACTTCCCGGTCCAGATAGTCATTGGCGCAGAGACCCACCTTGGTGAGGTACTGGCAGCACTTGTCCTTGGAAAGCTTGTCGTCGCCGGAGGCGATGGTCAGCAGGTCGCGGACAGTGATGCCCTTGAAGCGGGGGGGCTGCTGGAAGCCGTAGCTGATGCCCAGCTTGGCCCGCTCCGTAATGGTCATATGGGTGACGTCCTGCCCGTTCCAGAGGATCTGACCCTCAGTGGGCGTCACCAGACCCATGATGATCTTGGCCAGCGTGGTTTTGCCGCCGCCGTTGGGACCGGTAAAGACCACCAGCTTGTGATCGTCCACGGTCAGGGAAATGTCCTTCAGGATGCCCAGAGTCTCATCGGCTTCCCGAACGGAATAGCTGATATGTTTTAATTCCAGCATGGAAGGTCCTCCTTTATGGGGAAAGGAAAAATTTCCTGTCATTCTCATGTAGTATACCAAAAACACGGGGAAATATTGGTTGCAAAAGCAACAGAAATCGGTCGGAAGCGGCCGAAATCCGCATACTGTTATACCCTAACATATTTTACCCTACCTGTCAAAGGGTAAGGGGGAATTTTTCGGTAAAACCGGCACTTTTTTTCCGGGTCCGCATAGACTGGAGGGAAAAGGAGGGGGGAGCCTATGGAACGAAATCTCCACGAGCCGGAGATCTACGATTTCCGGCAGCATGACCGGCTCTGGCAGCGGGTAGGCCCCGGGCTGGAGCCCTATCCGGAAACCACGGCGGAAGCAATGCCGCGAAGGGAGGAACTGCCGCCGGCGCAAGAGGGTCAGCTGCCCGGCGCGGAGCCGAACCCCTGCTGCATGGGCAGCGAGGCGGGGGAGCTGCTGGCGGTGTTGGAGGGATACATCGAGGAGGAACTGGAGGACCGGCGGCGCTATCTGGCGCTGTCCCGGCAGGCACCCTCGTGGGCGAGGCAGACCCTGCGGGATATGGCGGAGGAGGAGAACGGCCACGCCCGGCGGCTCATGGCGGCCCGGTATCTCATCACCGGCCAGCCCTACCGGCCCAATCTGGTGTGCGGCGTGTTCTGCCCGGGGCGTTGGGCGGAGGAACTGCGGCGAAGCTACCATGAGGAGGCGTGCGGCGGCCTGAACTATGCCCGGACGGCGGACGGCACCACGGATGTCTGCCTTGCCAAGCTGCTCAATGAACTGAGCGAGGACGAATACCGCCATGCGGAACGGCTCATGACATTGCTGGAGCGGAGCCTTGGGAGGCAGAGCGGCTGCTGAACGGAAGCGAGAAAGTGCCCTGGAGCCGGGAAAACAGCTCCGGGGCATTGCTTTTGCCCGGCGGCTTGTGCTATACTATCCCATTAGAATTGATCAGGATCGGAGGACCTTGTATGTATGATGAATTGACGGCAGTGGACATTCAGAAAATGCAGGAGGAGATCAACTACCGGGTCCGGGAACTGCGTCCCCAGCTCATCGAGGAGGTTCAGACCGCCCGCGCCTTCGGGGATCTCAGCGAGAATTATGAATATAAATGCGCCAAGCAGGCGAAAAACCGCAATGACAGCCGCATCCGCTATCTGGAACGGATGATCCGCACCGCCAAGGTCATCGAGGTAAAGGAGACGGCGGACGCCGTGGGACTGTTCGACACCGTGACGGTCTATAACGAGATGATGAAGAGGAAATGATAGTCCGCATCGTCACCACCCTGCGGCAGGACGCCTTAAAGGGACTCATCAGCAAGGAATCCCCTGTGGGACAGGCCCTCATGGGCCGCCGGACCGGGGAGCGGGTGGAGGTCGCCGTCAGTCCGGAGATGAAATATACTCTGGAGATCCGAAAGATCGAAAAGGGTTCGGATGACGAGAGCCTGGACATCAGCAGCTACTGAGCCGAGTCCGGGCCGACAGGATGCCGGATTGGAGGATTTCCGGCGGTTTTGCGGAAAGACTATTGAAATACCGGCTTTCTTGCCGTAAAATAGGGAGAAAGATAGAATCAGAGACTGTCAATAAAGTGGTAAATTCTCCGCAACGGTAAGGTAGGGCAGCCGTTAGCGGCTCCGCCGCTTTACGGATGCCGCATACCCCTTGCGGGTGAAGGGTGTGCGCGGGACTACGCCCGCAGGCGTGTTTCGGAGCGCAACCGCCGAAGGCGGCTCTTAGCGCGGAGATAACCCAAGAAGGGATACACCGTCGGCTCAAGCCAAACAGCGGATACTGCGTATCCGCTGTTTGGGAGCCTTCCTCGAAACAGGCTCGCTTGATCCGCCACCGGCGGCGCTTCGCCTGTTTCCCTGCGCCATTAAAATCCTAAGTTTTCAGAACTTTTATAAAGTTCTGAAAACTTGCTCAGCGGGGAGAAAAGACTTTTTTGACACGCTGAGTTAGAATCTGATGAGGAGGATCTCACCATGCGCGTCATCACCGGCTCCGCCAGGGGCCGCCGTCTGAAGGAATTAGAGGGGATGGAGACACGGCCCACCACTGACCGGGTGAAGGAAGGGCTGTTCAACGTCCTGCAATTTGATATTGAGGGCCGTAAGGTCCTGGACCTGTTTGCCGGCACCGGCCAGCTGGGCATCGAGTGCCTCAGCCGGGGCGCGGCTTCCGCTGTGTTTGTGGACCGGCGGCCGGATGCGGCAGCTTTGACCCGCGAAAACCTGAAGCTCTGCGATCTGACGGACCGGAGCCGGGTAGTGGCCGGGGATTCCATGGAATTTCTCAAGGCCGCCCGGGAAAAATATGACCTGATCTTTCTGGACCCGCCCTATGAGACGGAACTGCTGGAGACGGCCATCGCCCATATTGCCCGCCATGACCTGCTGAACGTTCACGGCATGATGATCGCGGAGCATCCGGTGGACAAGGCCCTGCCGGCCCTATCCGCACCCTACCGCATGGGCCGGACCTACCGGTACGGCAAAATCGCCGTCACCATCTACCACCGGGACGGAGACGAGGGGGCGCAGGTATGAGGATCGCAGTCTGTTCCGGCAGCTTTGACCCCATCACGCTGGGACACATGGATATTATTCGTCGCACGGCGGCCTGCTTCGATCAGGTGTATGTCTGCGTCAGCCCCAATGCAGAAAAGCGGGGCCAGATGTTCACCCCGGAGCAAAAGCTGAAGCTTGTGGAGGCGGCGGTTTTAGAGCTGCCCAACGTAACGGCGGAGCTGTACGGCGGCCTGCTGGCCGATTTCGCCGCGGAGCGGAAGGCTACTGCCATCGTCCGGGGCATCCGGACCCAGAGCGATTTCGACACGGAGTATCAGCAGGCCATGGTGAACCGGGGCCTGCATCCGGGCCTGGAAACGCTGCTGCTGCCCGCGGACCCGGCGTACATCTATTTGAGCTCCACCGTGGCAAGGGAGATGATCCATTATCATCAGCCCCTTGATAAGTACCTGCCCAAGGCGATCCTGCCCCTGATCCGGGACTGGACGGAACAACGATAAGGAGAATGCGTTATGGCTGAAAACGATGTAAACCGTTTAATCGATATGCTGTATGAACGGGTGGAGGACGCCAAGTCCCCCGCCCTGAAGCCCAACCTCAGCATGGTGGACCGGGACGAGGTGCTGGATCTGCTGGACGAGCTGCGGAACCAGCTTCCTGTGGAGCTGAAGCGGGCTCAGGAGCTGCTGGCCGCCCGGGAAAAATTTGTGGACGAGGCCAAGCGGGACGTGGAGCGGATGATGCGTCAGGCGGATCTGGAGGCCAAGAGCAAGGTCTCTGATAGCGAGGTGCTCTATGCCGCCAAGGAGAAGGCCCGGAAGATCATTGCCGACGCGGAGGATCGCTCCCGCCAGCTCTGTCAGGTGGCAAATGAGTACGCAGAGGACGCTCTGGCCCGGACGGAGGAGGCTGTACAGGCCGCACTGACCGAGGTGAAGCAGTCCCGGTCCGCATTCCGGGCCGCTTCCGCCGCCAAGCTTCAGGAACAGCGGGAAAAGCTGGAGGCAGAAAGAAAGACTGCGGAAGAGGCAGAGAATTGACGTGCTGTCCGCCGCAATGTAAGCGGACGAAACGCATAGGAACAAGTATAGTTGGTGTGGAAAAGACAGTTGACCATAACGGAGACTGTCTGCCGTAAAAAAGGGGATTTGCGGGAAAATTCGTTAAAAATGACGAAAAAGGACCTGCAACTTTTTCTAAAAACTCTATATTTAGCGCAACTTGCGTTCTAAAAAAGAATGACAACACAAGATATTGTGTTGTCATTCTTTTTTATTTTACGTAAACCAATCGGCAACGATGGAACAATTGTTTGAAAACGGTGAATTATTCCTGACTTTTGGCAAAAAGTGGCCTGTTTTCAAGGGTTTGCGTCGGAAAAAAATACTTGCAATCCCCCTTGAAATCGCTTATACTCAGGGTGTGTGGTGGGGAAAAGTGGGGAAGATGTGAATAACAGTGCCACATTGGACCACGAAAACCCAAAAAGTAGGAAAGGAGGGCACCGCTATGGCCAGACTCATGGGCAAGTCCAATAACACCATTGACTCCAAGGGCCGGCTGGTGATCCCCTCCAATATGCGGGAAGCACTGGGAGATCGGTTTTATATCACCATCGGCGCCCAGCACTGCCTGACCATTTACCCCGAGGCCAAGTGGAACCAGATGTCCGAGGATATGGACGAGTTGCCCTACACCGAGGCCCGGGCACTGACGCTGCTGTATGCCAACGCTGTGGAGTGCGAGCCTGACGGTCAGGGCCGCGTTCTGATCCCCGCTGCCCTGCGGAACTACGCAAACCTGAAAAAAACCGCCACAATCGTTGGCATGAACGCCTTTGCCGAGATCTGGGATTCCGCCACCTGGACGGAGCGGGAACGCCAGATGCTGGAAGAGGACGATATGGCCGCCGCCATGGACGCCTTGGCGCGGGCCCGTCGGAATCGGAGCTGAGCTATGGAATTTACCCACAAGCCCGTTTTGCTGGCCGAGTGCATCGAAGCGCTGCATATCCGGCCGGAGGGAATTTATGTAGATGGCACACTGGGCCGTGCGGGGCACTCAAGAGAGATCGCCCAAAGGCTCACCACCGGCCGGCTGGTGTGCATTGACCGGGACCAGGCCGCTATCGACGCGGCCCAGGAGCGGCTGGCCCCCTGGATGGACCGGGTGACGCTGGTCCACAGCAATTTCGACCGGGTCAGCGAGATTTTGGCGGAGTTGGACATTCCCGGCGTGGACGGTATGTTATTTGATCTTGGAGTATCCTCTCCTCAGCTGGATGACGCGTCCCGTGGATTTTCCTATATGCATGACGCACCGCTGGACATGCGGATGGACGCCACCGCCCCTCTCACCGCTTATGATGTGGTAAACACCTGGAGCTACGAGGAGCTGCGCCGCATTTTGTTTGAGTACGGCGAGGAGCGCTACGCCCCCGCCATTGCGAAAAGAATCGTACAGGCCCGGGAGACCGCACCGGTACAAACTACATTGGAACTGGCGGAGCTAATCCGCTCCGCCATGCCTGCCGCCGCGCTCCGGGAGAAACAGCACCCGGCCAAGCGGAGCTTTCAGGCCATCCGCATTGCCGTCAACGGCGAGCTGGACGCCCTGCCGCCCATGCTCAGCGGAGCCATCGACCACCTGAACCCCGGCGGCCGGCTGGCCGTCATTACCTTCCATTCTCTGGAGGACCGCATTGTGAAGCGGGCCTTTCAGGATGCCGCCAAAGGCTGCACCTGTCCGCCGGAATTTCCGGTGTGCGTGTGCGGGAAAAAGCCCAGAGTGCGGCTGGTGACCCGGAAGCCCATCGTTTCGGGAGCGGCGGAGCTGGAAGAAAACAGCCGGGCCCGCAGCGCCAAGCTGCGGGTGGTAGAAAAATGTGACCCATTTGATATTTGACTTTTAAAAAGGGACAAGCCCTTTATTGTGTGTTGATTTTGTGGAAGGGAGGGACTCTGCAATGGCGTCAGCGGCCAGAGAATACCGTTATGCGCATCGGGAATTCAGCACAAACGGGAGTCTGGCCCGGGATCTGGACTGGGCAGTCCGGGAACGGGAATTGGAACATGCCGGCGAGGTCCCTCGCCACGAGCGGACACAGGCGGCCCCGAAGGTTTATCATAAGGAACAGGTTTTGGTGCGGGAGCGCCAGGCGATCCCCGTGCTATCTGTGTTGGGGGTAACAGCTGTGGCCGTGGCCGCGGTGATGCTGCTGCTGAGCTATGTGCAGCTGACCACCTTGGCCGCCGACACCGTGGCTCTGAAAAGCGAACTGACGGTCTTACAGGCGGAAAACGTCAGCCTGACGGCCCAGCACGAGCAGATGTTTGACATGGCCACCGTCAAGGAGGTGGCGGCTGCCGCCGGAATGTCCAAGCCCACCAGCAGCCAGATCACCTATCTGGATCTGGACAGCGAGGACAGCGCCGTGGTCTACCGGACGGAGACCCCCAGCGTTTTCAGCCGGATCTTAAGCTCCTTGCATCATGGAGTCTACGCCGTGGTGGAATATTTCGACTGAACCTGAAATAAGTATGTTGTGACACAGCGGGGAGTGAGAAGCCGGCGTCTTCTTACTCCCCTTCTTTGCTGAATTGCCCCTGAAAGGAGAACTCTATGGCATCCAATCCCCGGAGAAAAAGCGACGCGGCCCGGCGGGCCAATCAGGTCATCCGCAGCCGGACGGTGCTGGTCATGCTGCTGTTGGGCATCGTGACCTTTGCAGTGCTGTTCTGGAAGCTCTATGACATCCAGATCCGTCAGCACAGCGTATTGCAGGAAAAAGCCATCGAGCAGCAGACCCGCAGCGCCGTGGTCAACGCCTCCCGAGGCACCGTTTATGACCGAAACCTCAACACGCTGGCCATCTCCGCCACGGCGGAGGACGTAAACATCTCTCCAATGCGGATCGCGGAGTTTGTGGAGAGCCAAAAGGAAAAGCAGGAGAAGGCCGCCAAGAAGGCGGCGGATAAGGGAGAGACTTACACAGCCCCTATTCTGCGGGATCAGGCCTACATCGCCAAGGGCCTCAGCCGCATTCTGGGCGTGGAACAGGAGACTCTGGAAACCCGGATGACCAAGACCAACTATGACTACTGGAACATCAAGAAGCGGGCGGATCAGACGGTTTCCGACGAAGTTCGCCGTTTCATCAACGGCGAGATCGACCCTGACGGCAATGAGGTGCCGGAATCGGATCGGGTAAAGCTTCAAGGCGTATGGCTCCAGCCATCCTCCAAGCGGTACTACCTGTACGGATCTCTGGCTTCCGGCGTTCTGGGCTTTGTCAACTCCGACGGCGTGGGCAGCGTAGGTCTGGAGGCCAAGTACGATGACACCCTTACCGGTACTGCCGGGTATACCATCAGTGCCCGAAACGCCGCCGGTGCGGAGTTGATGTACAACTACGAGCAGATCTTCGATGCGGAAAACGGACACAGTCTGGTGCTGACGCTGGATGCCAACGTCCAGATGAGTCTGGAAAACGGCCTGGAGAGTATGCTGAAAAAATACGGCGCAAAAAACGGCGGCACCGGCATCGTTATGGATGTGAACTCCGGAGCTATCGTGGCTATGGCGTCCTATCCCAACTATGATCTGAATGACTACGGCACGATTTTTGACGATGCCCTGAAGACCAAGCTGGATACGGAGCTTGCCAAGATCGACGCAAAGCGCTCCACCTATGAATCGGAGGAGGCGTACGCCGAGGCCCGATCTGCGGCCATCAACAGCGCTGTTCAGTCCCAGTGGCGCAACAAGTGCATCGACTCCACCTACGAGCCGGGTTCCACCTATAAGCCCATTACGCTGGCGGCGGCGCTGGAGGAGGGCAAGGTGACGAAAAACTCCACCTTCTACTGTTCCGGCTCCACCCGTGTGCAGGGCTGGAACAAGGCCATCTACTGTTCCAACCACAGCGGCCACGGTCAGCAGACCCTCATCGAGGCGGTGGGCCATTCCTGCAACCCTGCCTTTATCAGCATGGGCCTGTCCGTGGGAACGGAGACCTACTACAAGTATCTGAAATCCTTCGGCCTGATGGATAAGACCGGCATCGACATGATCGGTGAGGTGAAGGGCATTTTTCAGGATGAAAAGAGCTTCAACTCCCAGGTGGTGTCTCTGGCGTCCTACTCCTTCGGCCAGACCTTCAACGTGACGCCCATCGAGCTGATCCGGGCGCAGGCGGCCTGCGTCAACGGCGGCTATCTCTATCAGCCCTACATTGTGGAGCAGGTGCTGGACGAGGACGGCAACGTTCTGTCCCAGCATGACTCCACTCCGGTGCGTCAGGTCATCAGCGAGGAGACCTCCGCCATTGTCCGGGAGGCGCTGGAATATGTGGTCTCCTCCGGCAGCGGCAAAAATGGCCGGGTGGCGGGCTACCGCATCGGCGGCAAGACCGGTACCGCCGATAAGACCGGCACCAAGACCAACGACAACCCAAAGGGCGACGTGGTGGTGTCCTTCATGTGCTTCGCCCCGGCAGACGATCCCAAGTACATCATGCTCCTGACTATGGACACCCCTCGCCGTGATACCGGCACCGCCGTGTACGGCGGTACCATGGTGGCTCCCGTGGCCGGTCAGATCATGGGCGAGATCCTGCCCGCACTGGGTATTGAACCGAATTACAGCGCTTCGGAGCTGGCGGGCGCCGATGCCGCCGTGCCCTATGTGGTGGGCAAGAGTGCAGCGGACGCGAAGGCAGCTTTGAAGGCGGCGGGCTTTGCCTGTACCACCGTGGGAAGTGGCGATACCGTGACGGACCAGACCCCGGCGGGCGGCGCCATCGTGCCCAACAATGCTTCTATCGTGCTCTATCTGGGCGTGGAGAAGCCCAATGCCCCCAGCACCGTCCCCAACGTGGTAGGCAAGACCCCGGCGGAGGCCAACAAGGCCCTGACCAACGCGGGCCTCATTATGAAGGTCACCGGCGCCACCAGCACCGGCGGCAGCACCGGCAGCGTCACCGCCATTTCCCAGAGCGCGGAGGCGGGGACGGAATTGGCTGCCGGCAGCGTGGTCACGGTGCGCTTCGGCGCGAAAACCACGGACTGACCGCCCCTTACCGCACTTTTTGCCAGGTTTATGACACCATTTTCGGTATGCTTTCCGGAAAAACCTGCTACAATAGCCAAGGAGTGCTTTGTATACAGCCGCCGACTGCCCTGTGAGGGGGGCGGTGGACTTTCGTGAAACAATACCGATCAAATGGAGGAATACGATATGAAACTGCGGGAACTGCTCAACGGCGTCCCTGTCGCGTCCTGCGCGGTGGATCTGGAAATGGAGATCGCCGGCGTCAGCTATGATTCCCGGGCCACCCAGCCCGGAGACCTGTTCGTAGCCATGACCGGCTACGCCACAGACGGCCACAAGTATATCGCCACGGCGCTGGAAAAGGGCGCGGCGGCGGTGTTGTGCCAGAATTTGCCGGAGGGGGATGGCCCTTATATCCGAACGGCGGATTCCCGCCGTGCGCTGGCGGTGATCGGGGCCAACTGGTTCGGCCATCCCGCCGAGGAGATGACCATGATCGCCGTCACCGGCACCTGCGGCAAGACCACCACCACCTATTTGCTGAAGGCTATTTTAGAGCAGGCACGGGGGGCCAAGGTGGGCCTTATCGGTACCAATCAGAACATGATCGGGCAGGAGGTCATCCCTACGGACCGCACCACGCCGGAATCCTTTGAGGTCCAGCGGCTCTTCCGGGAGATGGCGGACGCCGGGTGCGCCTATGCGGTGATGGAGACCTCCTCCCACGCCCTGTGTCTGGACCGGGTCTACGGCGTTCACTATGCGGTGGGCATCTTCACCAATCTGACCCAGGACCATCTGGATTTCCATGTAACGATGGAAAACTACTGCGATGCCAAGGCCATTTTGTTCCGGAACTGCGGCGTCGGCGTGGTGAACGGTGACGATCCGTGGACGCCCCGGCTGCTGAAGGATGCCACCTGTCAGGTGCGCACCTACGGCGTCAAGTCCGAGGCGGACCTCCGGGCGGAAAACGTGGTGCTGTCTGCCAATGGCATCGCCTTTGACGCGGTGACAAAAACCGAGCGGGTACCCATCCGGGTGAATATCCCCGGCGGCTTTATGGTGTATAATACGTTGGATGTGCTGGGGGCCGCACTGGCGCTGGGCATTTCCCTGAAGGACAGCGCTGCTGTTCTGGCCAAGGTCCCCCATGTGCAGGGCCGGGTGGAGGTAGTTCCCACGCCCGGCAAGGACTATACCATCCTCATTGACTACGCCCACACGCCGGACAGCATGGTGAACGTGCTGCAAACGGTGAAGGAGTTTGCCAAGGGCCGCACCGTGGCGGTGTTCGGCTGCGGCGGCGACCGTGACAAGACCAAGCGCCCCCGCATGGGCAAGGCGGCGGCGGACTGGTCCGATTTTGCCGTTGTCACCACCGACAATCCCCGGACCGAAGAACCTGCGGCCATCATCCGGGATATTTTGCCGGGCTTTGACGGCAGCAACACCCCTTACGAGGTGGTGGAGGACCGGGTGGAGGCCATCCGCTGGGCCATGGACCACGCCCAGAAGGACGATGTGATCGTTCTGTGCGGCAAGGGCCACGAGACCTATCAGGAAGTGAACCACCAGAAGTTCCACATGGATGAGCGGGAGATCGTGGCGGAGCACCTGAACAGCGGACGCTGAGGTCCGGCAGACTTTAGGCATTCCCGTTTCATAAATACAGCCGCGCAGCGGCGAAAACACCGGCCGGATGTGTACCGGCCGGTCAGCAAGAGAAAGGCCCTGACGGGGAAAGCTGTCAGGACCGGGATAAGGAGAAAGCATGAGTATCTATGTGGCGTTACTGGCCGGCTGTGTGCTGACCATGATTCTGGGCAAATTCGTACTGGCGGAGCTGCGGAAGCTGAAGGCCGGACAGGAGATCCGGCAGGACGGCCCCACCTGGCACAATTCCAAGGCGGGCACCCCCACCATGGGCGGTATTGCCTTTATTTTGGGCAGCGGCATCGTGACCTTTGCCTGCGGCTGGCAGCAGATGCTGGCGGGGGACTTCGCCCATCTGTATGTGTACCTATTCGCCCTGATCTTCGGTCTCATCGGTTTTGTGGATGACTACCGCAAGGTCCGCCAGCACCAGAACGAGGGTCTGACCGCCAAGCAGAAGTTCGTTTTACAGCTTCTTGCGGCGGTGGTGTTCCTGTGCCTGATGCGGTATGAGGGCCTCCTGACCAACGATCTCTATATCCCCTTCATCAACGTGACGCTGACAGTGAACTGGATCGTGTATCTGATCTTTGCCGCCTTCGTCATCGTGGGCTGCGTCAACTCCGTGAACCTCACCGATGGTATCGACGGTCTGGCCTCCAGCGTCACCGCTGTGGTCATGGCGTTCTTCATGGGAACCGCTATGATCTGGAAATTTACCACGCTGGGGATTTTCTCCTCCGCCCTGTGCGGCAGTCTGCTGGGCTTTTACGCCCTGTATAACCGCCATCCCGCCAAATGCTTTATGGGAGACACCGGCAGCCTGTTTTTAGGCGGCGCGGTGGCGGCGCTTGCCTTTGCCTTTGATATGCCGCTGGTGCTGATCCCGGTGGGAATCATCTACATTCTGGAAACTTTGTCCGATATTATACAGGTTGGATACTTCAAGGCCACTCATGGCAAGCGGTTTTTCAAAATGGCCCCTCTGCATCACCATTTGGAGCGGTGCGGCTGGAGCGAGGTGAAGATCGTAACGGTTTTTGTGTCCATTACGGCAGTGTTCTGCCTGCTGGCGTATTACGGCATCCGGGGCCGCTATCTGTAAACCGGCAAGACCTTGACTTGATTCGGAGAGAAAGGAGGAAACATCCATGACCCAGACACGGCCCCGCCGCCGTCCCCTGACCCATCAGGAGAAGCTGGCCCTTCAGGAGCGCAAGCAGCGCCGTCGGGAAAAAATGGAAGAGAGCCGGGAACTGGCCAAAGGTCCCATCGACCTGACCTTCTGCTTGCTGGTGATGCTGCTGACGGCCATCGGTCTGGTGATCCTCCTGTCCGCCAGCTTTCCCTCCGCCTATTATGAGGAAAAACCCTCCCATCACGATCCGCTGTACTACTTTGAGCGGCAGGCGGTATTTGCCATCCTGGGCACGGCCGTGATGCTGCTGGTCAGTAAATTCAACTATCAGCGGCTTCGCGGCGCGGGAAGAGCCTTGATCTATGTGTCCGTGATTTTTCTGATCCTGGTCATTATCCCCCACAACCCCATCGCGGTGACGGCCAAGGGTGCCACCCGCTGGCTGAAGATCGGCGTGCAGTTCCAGCCCTCGGAGATCGCCAAGGTGGCAATCATTACCTACTTTGCCGACAGCATTTCCCGAAAAAAGGACAAAATGCGTAGCTTCCGCTACGGTGTGCTACCCTACGCCTTTATTCTGGTGGTAGTGGCAGGCCTGGTGGCCGTTGAGCCCCACCTCTCCGGCGCGATCCTGATTTTGGGCGCAGGGGCGGCCATGATGCTGGTGGGTGGCATCAACTGGATCTGGGTAGGCACTGCCGCTGGCGCGGCAGTTGGCATGGTGTATGTGGCTTTATTTGTCATCGGCTATAACAAATCCCGCGTTATATACTGGCTGGACCCTTGGGCAGATGCCGCGGATAAGGGCTATCAGCTTTCCCAGAGCCTCATTACCATTGGCTCCGGCGGGTTGTGGGGACTGGGCCTTGGCAAGAGCCGGCAAAAATTCCTGTTTCTGCCGGAGGAGCACAACGATTTCATTTTCTCCATCGTCTGCGAGGAATTGGGACTGGTGGGCGCGGGGATCATCATGCTGTTGTTCGCGGCGCTGATCCTCCGGGGCTACTGGATCGCCCTCCACACCCGTGACCGGTTCGGCACGCTGTTGGTGGTGGGCTTTACCACACAGCTGGCGGTACAGGTGTTTTTGAACATCGGCGTGGTGACGGGACTGCTTCCCACCACCGGTATCTCTCTGCCGTTTTTCAGTTACGGCGGCACCGCCCTGCTTATCCAGCTGGCGGAGATGGGCGTGATCCTAAGCGTATCCAGGCAAATGAAGCCAACAAAGGCAGGGTAAACACCTGCCTCAGCGTGTCGAAAAGTTTTTTCGCCCCGCTGACACATTTTCAGAACTGTTAGTTCTGAAAATATTGGATTTTAATGGCGCAGGGAAACAAGCGAAGCGCCGCCGGTGGCGGATCAAGCGAGCCCGTTTCGAGGAAGGCTCCCAATCAGCGGATATGAAGTATCCGCTGATTGGCTTGAGCCGACGGTGTATCCCTTCTTGGGTTTCCCGCGCACACCCTTCCTTACCGTTTTCTTGATAGCCTTAGGCAGGGTAAACACCTGCCTTTTCGGCCTGTTTTGACATCTTTTTGGAAAGGGGCGCTGCTGGTGGAAAAGCGCATTGACCGGGTAATCTTCACCTGCGGCGGCACGGCGGGCCATGTGAACCCGGCTATTGCCGTGGCGCAGCTGATGGCGGAGAAGAACCCGCAGATCAAAATACTGTTCGTGGGGGCGGAGCGTGGCTTGGAAAAGGACCTGATCCCCAAGGCGGGATACGAATTCCGTACCGTTCACATCTCCAGCTTTCACCGCTCCCTCAAGCCGGCGGAGATCAAGCATAATCTGGTGTCCCTCTACAATATGGTCCGCTCCCCGGCAGAGGCCCGGGCTATTTTGAAGGAGTTTCGACCTGAAGCGGTGATCGGCACCGGCGGCTACGCCAGCTATCCCACCGTGAAGGCCGCCGCCAAAATGGGCATCCCCACGGCGGTCCATGAGTCCAACGCCGTGCCGGGACTGACCACGGAGCTGCTGGAGCCTTACGCCGGGCGGATCATGGTAGGCTTTGAATCCTGCCGCCAGCACTACAAGCACCCGGAGAAGGTGGCCGTCACCGGCACCCCGGTCCGGGAGGACTTCTTCACCCTGACCAAGGAGGCGGCCAAGGAAAAGCTGGGCGTCAATGACGGACGGCCGCTGATCGTCTCCTTCTGGGGGTCTCTGGGTGCTTCCGGCATGAACGCACAAATGGCGGATATGCTGGCTTTGGAGGCGGGGAAGGAGCCGTTCCACCATATCCACGGCGCGGGAAAGAGCGGATATGCTGCCGTGCTGAAGGCATTGGCGGAGAAGGGCGTGGACCTGAAGGACCACCCCTCCCTGCAGGTCCGGGAATACATCTATGACATGGCCCCGGTGATGCGGGCGGCGGATCTGGTGATCTGCCGGGCGGGAGCCTCCACCGTCAGTGAGCTGACGGCGCTGGGCGTGCCGGCCATCATGGTGCCATCCCCCTATGTGACCAACAACCATCAGGAGAAAAACGCCCGCGCGCTGGAGACCCACGGCGGCGTGGAGGTTTTACTGGAGCAGGATTCCTCCGGGCAGGCGCTGTTTCAGACGGCGGCAGGCATTTTGCATGATGATGTCCGGCGGGAAGCCATGGCGTCGGCCATGGCGGAATTGGGCATCCGGGATGCGGCCCAGCGAATTTACGAAACCGTTCAGGAGTTGCTGTAAATTTACTGTTTCGGACTTTACACCGGCCCATCGCCGTGATAAAGTATCAAAGAAACCGAAAAATAGACGGCGAAAGCGCCCTGTATCCGAGAAAACGGCGGGCGTTTAGCCCTTTTGATAAAGCGGCGGCAGGAACCGAAGTTGCTCTCTCCCCATAGAATGGCCCGTGATACCATTTTCATCGGGAGGGACCAATAATATGAGCCGACTGCTGATCCGGGGCGGGAACCGCCTCCAAGGGGAAGTCACCATACAGGGAGCGAAAAACAGCGTGCTGCCCATTCTGGCAGCTACCATTCTCACCGGCGGAAGCGTGGTGCTGCGCCGCTGTCCCCGTCTGCGGGATGTGGAGGCGTCCATCCGTATCCTGCAAGCCTTGGGCTGCAAGGCCGGGTGGCGGGGGGATGTGTTGGAGGTGGACACCGCCGGAATGTCCGGCTGCGACGTTCCCGACGCGCTGATGCGGGAGATGCGGTCCTCCGTGATCTTTCTTGGGGCGATCCTGGCCCGGTGCGGGGAGGCGAGCCTCACCAGCCCCGGCGGCTGCGAATTAGGTCCCCGGCCCATCGACCTGCACCTCTCCGGCCTCCGGGCACTTGGGGCGGAGATCGACGATACCGGCGGCACCCTGCACTGCAAGGCGGCAAAGCTGACGGGGCGGGAGATCGTGTTGGGCTTCCCCTCCGTGGGAGCGACGGAAAACCTGATGCTGGCGGCCTGCGGGGCGGAGGGCGTCACGGTGCTTTCCAACGCCGCCAGAGAACCGGAAATTGAAGATCTGCAAGGCTTTTTGAATACCTGCGGCGCGGAGATCACCGGCGCGGGCACATCCACGGTGGTGATCCGGGGCGGACGGCCCCTCCACGGCGGCACTTACACCATTCTGCCGGACCGCATCGCGGCGGCCACTTACCTGTGCGGGGCGGCCTCCGCCGGGGGTGAGGTCTTTCTCCGGGACGCACGGGAGGAGCACCTCTCCGCTGTGACGGCGGTGCTCCGGGAGGCGGGTGCGACGTGACCGGCGGCAGCGCCGGGATCGTGTGCCGCCGTACCGGACGATTGACGGCGCCCCGGCCCATCCGCACGGCCCCCTATCCCGGCTTTCCCACCGACGCGCAGGCCATTTTGATGGCGGCGCTGCTGCGGTGCCGGGGGGGCGGCGGTATTCGAGGAAAACCTGTTCAGCAGCCGCTACCGCCATGTGGATGAGCTGGCCCGCATGGGAGCAGACATCCGGGTTTCCGGACGGACGGCGGTGGTGCTGGGCGTGGAGCGGCTCCACGGAGCCGCCGTGCGGTGTACGGACCTGCGTGGCGGCGCGGCACTGTGCGCAGCGGCTCTGGCAGCGGAGGGAGAGACCTCCATTTCGGACATTACCCATATCGATCGGGGCTATCAGAGCATCGAGGATGATCTGGCGGCGCTGGGCGCGGATATACGGCGGGTGGAGGAGACGGCCTCCCCCTGAGAGACAGACTGTAAAGGAGAACCATCATGGCAAGACGGAGAGGATCGGCGCGGCGGCGCAGAAGGGGAGGCAGCGGCTTCCTCTATAAGCTGCTGTCCGTATTCCTGATCTGCGGCTGTCTGGTGGCGGCCATCACCCTGTTTTTCCGGGTGGATACGGTGGTCATCACCGGGGAGAAGCGCTATACGGAGGCGGAGATCCGTCAGGCCAGCGGCGTGGAGGACGGTGACAACCTCTTTTTGCTGAACAAGTATCAGGTGATCCGGAACATCGCCGAGGCCCTGCCCTATATCGAGATCGAAAACACCCATATTCAGCGGAAGCTGCCGGACACCCTGCTGATCCAGGTGCAGGAGTGCGGCGATCCTCTGGCCTGGACACAGGACGGGACAGTATGGCTGATGAGTCCTGCCGGAAAGATCGTGGAGCAGACGGATACCGCCGCAGGACATCCCACCGTTGACGGCTGTGAGCTGCTGGCCCCCTCCGTAGGGACCCAGATCGCTGTGGATACGGCCTATGAGACCCGGCGGGAAAGCCTGCTGGAATTGCTGGCTGTGCTGGATGAAACGGGGGATCTGGCAAAGGTGGATGCCATCCATCTGGGAGAGGCGTCCTATATTTCTATGGACTATATGGACCGCTTTACGGTGAAAATGCCCTATCAGGCGGACTTTTCCTATAAGCTGCGGGTGCTGGAGCTGGCCATCAACAGCGACAAGATCCAGGATAATATGACAGGCACCTTTGATATGCGGCAAGAGGACGGCCAGGTCATATTTGATCAGGATACCAGAAAATAAGAGGAAGCCGGGAGGAGGACGCCGAAAAAAATCGGAAACAAATCTCCGGCAACCCTTGACCTCACCGGGAAAATAGCATACAATAGATAATCATATCCCACTATGCTTGGGATACTATAACTTGTGATTTACAGGGCGGCTTGCCGCCCTTTCGTACAAAAGACAGCAGGAGGCACCGCTATGGCATTTGGATTGGAAACCGGCCCCGAGTCCGTGGTCAACATCAAGGTCATCGGCGTTGGCGGCGGCGGCAACAACGTGGTCAACCGCATGGTCCGCTCCGGCACCAAGGGTGTGGAGTTCGTGGCCGTGAATACAGATAAGCAGGCGCTGAATGTTTCCAGCGCTACCTACAAGATCCAGATCGGCGAGAAGCTGACCCACGGCCAGGGCGCGGGCTCCGACCCCGAGGTGGGCCGCAAGTCCGCGGAGGAGAGCCGCAACCAGATCGCCAAGGCGCTGGAGGACACCGACATGGTGTTCATCACCGCCGGCATGGGCGGCGGCACCGGCACCGGCGGCGCACCCATTGTGGCGGAGATCGCCAAGGAGATGGATATTCTCACCGTGGCCGTGGTCACAAAGCCCTTCGGCTTTGAGGGCCGCCGCCGGATGCAGCAGGCGGAAAGCGGCATTTCCGAGCTGAAGGACAAGGTGGACTCTCTGGTCATCATTCCCAACGAGCGCCTCAAGCATGCGACCGATCAGAAGATCACCTTCGCCAACGCCTTTGAGATCGCGGACGATGTGCTGCGTCAGGCGGTGCAGTCCATTTCCGACCTCATCCGCGACACCGGCTTCATCAATCTGGACTTTGCCGACGTGACCGCCATCATGAAGAACGCAGGTATGGCTCACATGGGCGTGGGCCGGGCTGCCGGCAAGGGCAAGGCCGAGGAAGCCGCCCGTATGGCCATTTCCAGCCCCCTGCTGGAGACTTCTATCGAGGGGGCCAAGGGCGTCCTCATCAACGTCACCGGCTCTATGGACATCGGTCTGGAGGAAGTGGAGCAGGCCGCCTCTCTGGTGCAGCAGGCCGTCCATCCCGACGCCCTCACCATCTTCGGTGCCACCTTCGACGAAACTATGGACGACGAGATCCGTGTCACCGTTATCGCCACCGGCTTTGACAAGAACCCAGCTGACGAGCTGCCTAAGATCGGCACATTTGCAAAGCCTCCCGTTCAGTTGGAGGGTCAGGAGAAGGATGAGCAGTCCAAGGCACCCTTTGCACCCATTGAGCCCATTGCTCCGGCAGAGGAAAAGCCCGCAGAGCCGGAGGCAGATCCCTTCGATGACATTTTCAAAATTTTCAATCGCCGGGATTGAGTGGAATTTTTAAATTGAAGCTTCTACCAGCAGACGCAGGAATTTCCTGCGTCTGCTTTTTTGCGCTTATGCTTAAAGCATCATCGTGATCCGGCTGGCGCTGCTGCCGCTTTTTGTCGGGAGTTGCCGCGCCTGCAGCGGACAAGATAACCGTGTCCGCAGAAAATGCGGCACAAATCTGCGGCGGCACGACAGAATTTCAATACAAATAGGAATATAGGACGAAAAATTAACGATTTGTTTTGAAAAAATGCCGTACCGGCCGCGAAAGGAGTGATGGACTTGCATGGAACCATACAAAAAGGACTGCGTTACGGCGCGGCGCTGGTACTGGCCATGGCGCTGTGCGCCACCGCCGCCCTGGCCGCCGGAACGGAGGGGAAACGGCTGGTGCCGGTGGGACACACCGTAGGGGTGAAGCTGTTTGCCCGGGGCGTGGTGGTGGTAAAGCTGCCGGAGGGCGGTACTCCGGCCCGGACCTGCGGCCTGAAAACCGGCGACGTGATCGTGGAGTGCGGCGGCGAGGCCGTGACCTCCACGGAGCAGTTCCAATCCCTGCTGCAAAAAAACGGAACGGACGCCACGGCGCTGGAGATCAAACGGCAGGGCAACCCGCTGACCCTCTCTGTGGAGCCGGAACGGAATGAACAGGGCGTCTGCTGCATCGGCGCATGGATCCGGGACAGCATGGCGGGCATCGGCACCGTGACCTATTACGATCCTGCAACCGGCGCTTTCGGCGCACTGGGTCACGGGATCACCGACGGCGATACCATGGCTCTGATGCCCTTCGGCAGCGGCTCCATCCTGCCCTCCACCGTGAAGGCGGTGAAGAAGGGGAGCAGCGGCAGTGCCGGGGAACTGCGGGGCAATTTTGACCTGTCCGGCGACCTTGGCCCTCTGCGCGCCAATACCGACTGCGGCATTTTCGGCACGTTTCCGGCGGACTGCACCCTTGCGGCGGGCGAGGCTCTGCCGGTGGGCGATGCCGTGGAGGGACCGGCAACGATCCGGGCCAATGTGTCCGGGGACGAGGTGCGGGAGTATGCCGTTGAAATTTTGAAACGGCTCCCAAATGCCTCTGACGGTCGGGAAATGGTGATCTCCGTCACGGACCCGGACCTGATCGCCGCCACCGGCGGCATCGTGCAAGGCATGAGCGGCAGTCCCATTCTTCAAAACGGAAAGCTGGTAGGGGCTGTGACCCATGTGCTGCTTTCCGATGCAACAAAAGGATATGGAATTTCCATGGAAACTATGCTGAACGCAGGCGAAAACGTGTAGAAAAACAAAATGACGAGGCGGGGAGAAATCGTTTCTCCCCGCCCTGTTCCTTTTTGGCATGGAGGCTCCCACAAACCGGCGGTCAAGCGTCCCGCTCAAAGACAAGATCCAAGTCCGTTATCTTTCCGTAATTGTTGATATTTGTGGGGATGTACCCGACATAACGATAGCCCCTTGCGGCGTATTCGTCGATAATGGCCCGGTGCGCCTCCGATCCTGCGCCCACAAATTTCCCAATGTGAATGTTGACGTACTCGTATGCTTTCACTGTTCACTCCTCCTTTGGTACGCATATCCGCACAGGCGGGTTTTCTATAAAAGGTTTCTGTTTCCGCACGATTCACTGTGTCAGAGAGTTGTTTCGAGCGGAAATGTGCTGACTTATCCGCCGATGGAGCGGCTTAAAAACGGGACAGCTTATCGTTCAGCTTCGTGTAGATCCGCTCCTGGAACCACGGCTCGCTGGAGGCGGCCACAGCGTCCGCCGGGGAGAACCAGCCCACCCGGCTGTTCTCGTCGGGCTTGGGGCGGATGGCGGCGGAGGGGTCCGCCTCTAAGAGGTAGGTGACGTTGAGATGGAGGTGGGAGGAAACGTACCGGCCGTGCTTTTCGTGGCCGTCCACCGTCAGGATTTCCAGAGAATACAAGTCCTCGGACACGGGGCGGACCTCCGTGAGACCGCTTTCCTCCCGGACCTCCCGCAGCGCCACGGCCAGCAGATCCCGGTCTCCGTCGGCGTGGCCGCCCAGCCAGGCCCAGGAGTCATAGAGCCTGTGATAGGCCATCAGGACCTGCTTCCGGTCCGGGCTGACCACCCAGGCGGAAGCGGTAAAATGGGCGGCGGTATTGGCTCTGGTGTACAGATCCTCGTGGCTGTCAAGACGGCGGAGCAGTTCTTCCCGGTCCCGTTCCTCCTGCTCGTTCCACGGGCGGTAGGCGATGAGCTGTTGACGCAGAAGCTCCATAATGATCCCTCCGAAAAAAGCGTACAGCGGGAGAGTATCCGCTGTCGGATACGGTAGTTGCAGTCGACGAAAATATTTTTTTATCCGGGAAAAGCGACAAAATATTTCTTGGGCTTATCATACCATATTTTGTGGAAGAAGAAAAGAACCACCACAAAAAAAGAAGACAGGCTGGACAGATTTCACCATATTTTGTGAAAAATAAGAACAAAAGAACGCGGAAAGTGCTGGAAAATAGGCTGTCTCGTGAAAAATGTCGAACGATTGTTGGAAAATTTAGCTGTGATTCATTGAAAAAGTTAGGAGAACGTGCTATTTTAAATAAAACGCGACTTGAAACCGTTAAAACCGTCGCAAATTTGGGAAAAAGGGAGTGCATTATGGATCAACGTAAGACGGTATTGCTGGCAGACGCCGGCGAGGAATTTCGCACGCTGCTGCGGGAAGAAATGGAAAAGACAGGCGAGTTTTCTGTGGAGATCGCGCGGGATGGAAATGAGATCCTGAAACGGGTAAAGGAACGGATGCCAGACCTTCTGGTCATGGATGTGATGCTGCCGGGCATGGACGGCATCAGCGTGCTGCGGCAACTGCAGAAGCAGGGAGACGCCCCTATGACCATTCTGGTCTCCGGCTTTGTCTCCGACCGGATGCTGGCGGAAGCCTCAGAACTGGGGGCGGCGTATTTTCTGCCAAAGCCTTTTGAAACGGCCGCACTGCTGGATAAGATGCGGGGCTTGTTTCTCAAAGCGCCCCAGGAGAGCTTACCCAGTCTGAAAACCATGGTGACTTCCGTGATCCATGAGATCGGCGTCCCTGCTCACATCAAGGGCTATCAGTATCTGCGGGAGGCCATCATGATCACGGTGCGGGATATGGATGTCATCAACGCGGTGACGAAGGTTCTCTATCCCGAAGTAGCCAAGCGGTTTGCCACAACGCCTTCCCGGGTGGAGCGGGCCATCCGCCACGCCATCGAGGTAGCCTGGGACCGGGGCGATCTGGAGACCTTGCAAAAATATTTCGGATATACAGTTAGTGTTTCCAAAGGTAAACCTACCAATTCGGAGTTCATCGCCATGATTGCGGACCGGCTGACACTGGAGCAGAAAAACGGAAAAGCCTGGCAGGATTGACGTCTCCGGTTCCGATATTTGCAGAAAAATTGGAAATCGGGCTTGGCAGAGAGAAAAAATTGTGTTATTCTGTTTTCCAAACGAATAAGGAAAGAAGGAAACACAATATGACATATACATTCCAGCCCCGGGGCGTCTGCTCCCGGGCCATGACGGTAGAGGTGGACGATCAGGGCGTGATCCGTGATCTCCAGGTGGTGGGCGGCTGCAACGGCAACCTCCAGGGTATTTCTGCGCTGGTGAAGGGCATGAAGGCAGAGGAGGCCATTGCCCGTCTGAAGGGCATCAACTGCGGCGGCAGAGGCACTTCCTGCCCCGACCAGTTTGCCCGCGGACTGGAAGCGGCCATGGCGCAGAAGTAAGCACCCATTTGTGACCGCATAGGAACCGGAACGGCTTTTGCCGTTCCGGTTTTTCTTTATTGCTGACGAGGGGAAGCACCTGCCGTCCACAGTCCGCATAGAATGGGCCAGCGAAACAGAATCGCGGACCGAACGCAACAGGGGATGATGAACGATGGCTTATTCCGACCGGGAGCTGCTGGCGCGGCTGATCCAATGCGAGGCGGGCGGGGAAGGGGATACGGGAATGAAGGCGGTGGCCGGCGTGGTGATGAACCGGGTCCACGCCCGGGGCGGGGAATACGCCCGGGTGGGCCGGGGCAGCATCCGCAACATCATTTTCCAGCCCTACCAGTTCGTGTGCGCCTCCGAAACGGAACGGGGCGCCTACAACCCCCAGAATATTTTCAATATGCGGCCGGAGCAGATCCACTTCGACATTGCCGACTGGGCCATCGCGGGGAACCGCATTCCCGATGTGGCAGAGTCCCTGTGGTTTTACAATCCCTTCGGCCCTCAGTGCCGGAGCAGATTTCCCTCCGAGGTGGGCTACTGGCAGACCCGCATTGGAGATCATTGCTTTTATAATCCAACGGATGCCTATTATAGGACTTGAGAGGTGTTTTCTATGCAGCGTTTCAATACTTACCCGACAGCGCCGGCCCCGTCCGGCGGGAGCGACTGGCAGGCGGAGATCAATGGCGGCGGACAAACGGAGACGAGGAGCGTCGGTGATGCGCGCTCCTGGCAGTCACCGGAGGGATCGGAGTACGTCACCATGCCCGGCGGGCAGATGGTTCCTATGGGCAATATGCCGGGGATGCGGACAGATCTGCCGGAGGACGTGATCCAGAACCCCCTCAGCGTGGAGGAGGCCCACAACGGCTCCATCAAGGCCATGCTGGCCAGAAATGAGGGAAACTATGTAGTAGCTACGTTTCTGGTGGGGACGCAGGGAACGGTTTCCTGGGAGGGAATCCTCTATGATGTGGGCAACGACTTCATCACCATTTACCAGCCGGGGCGGGAGCGGTATATCGTGACGGATATTTACGCCCTGAAGTATATCGAATTTTACGATACCCGCCGCCGGGAGCAGTGCGAGGCCATGCTGAAGCAGAACGGCCTTTGGAACCGGGGGTAAAAGATTACAAATAAGGGATTGCGGAGAAAAAAGCACTGTGATACAATCAAATACTGTCGATAAAGTGGTAAATTCTCCGCGACGGAAAGGAAGAGTGTGCGCGGGAAACCCAAGAAGGGTGTCCTGCGCCATTGAAATCCTAAGTTTTCAGAACTTTTATAAAGTTCTGAAAACTTGCTCAGCGGGGCGAAAAGACTTTTTCGACACGCTGACAATCAGCACGATCAACAAATGAGGAGGAATCCCAATGGATTTTGAAAAGCTGTCCGCAGAGAGGTACTCTCTCCGGAAATTTGATACCCGCCCTGTGGAGCAGGAGAAGCTGGATCTGATCCTGGAGGCAGGCCGCAACGCTCCCACCGCCCACAACAAGCAGCCCCAGCGGATCTTCGTGTTCCGCAGCCCTGAGGCTCTGGAAAAGGCAGACGCCTGCATGGACTGCCACTTCCACGCCCCTGTGGTCATTGGCGTGGGGTATGACCCCAAGGAGTCCTGGCACCGGGAGCATGACGGCAAGGACCATGGCGAGATCGACGCCTCCATCGCTGTGACCCAGATGATGCTGCAGGCGGCAGATCTGGGTCTTGGCACTACCTATGTGGGTATGTTCCGGCCGGTGGACCTGGTCAAGACCTTCCCGGAGATGGAGGGTCTGGAGATGATCGCCATGCTGCCTCTGGGGTATCCCGCGGAGGGCGCCCATCCCGCCAAGCTCCACGGACTGCGCAAGCCCATGGAAGAACTGGTGAAGTACCTGTAACCCCTAAGAAAACACCGAGGCTTTCAAGAAAGCCTCGGTGTTGAGTCTGTCAATAAAGTAGCAGATTCTCCGCAACGGTAAGGAAGGGTGTGCGCGGGAAACCCAAGAAGGGTGTCCTGCGCCATTGAAATCCTAAGTTTTCAGAACTTTTATAAAGTTCTGAAAACTTGTTCAGCGGGGAGAAAAAATTTTTTCGACACGCTGAAACACCGAGGCTTTTAAGAAAGCCTCGGTGTTCTTTTTTGAGATGGAGAGAAATTTGATCAGCGGTGTCTGCGGCCCCGGTAGCCTCTGCTGTAACTGCGGGCATTGCGGCCGTAACGGCGACGGCGGCTGAGACCGGTCAGCCGGAAAATCACCAGCAGCACCAGCAGTACCGCCAGCACGATGGCCACGGTTTTCACGGCGGGCTTCTTGAAAAACAGCGTTACGTTATGGCGGAACACCATAAACTTGTCCGCAGTCACATCGCTGCTGGCAAGCAGGTCCACGGAGGCATAGACGGTGTCACCGTCCCGTAGCTCCATGGTGCCCAGCTTGTCTCCGGCGGTGACAGGGGCCTCCACGGCCTCCGGCAGGGAGATGACCCGATCCAGCTCCGCCGGGTCCAGATCCCGGGGGAACAGGGACTCCACATTGTTGGCGGGATGCACCGTTACATAGTCGGTTTTGGACAGGCTCACCGGAACCTCCTGAATGATCTCCTTGTCCTCTAAAATGGTGCGGTAGGCGAAATTCTTGAAGCCGTAGTCAAAGAGGTGGGAGGTTTCGGAAAAATTCAGCAGGTTGCCTACGCCGTTTTCCTCGATCCGCTCCGCACCCATGACCACGCTGACAAAGTGCAGTTCCCCTTCCTGGGCGGAGGAGATGAGGCAGTGCCCAGCATCGCTGGTGGAGCCGGTCTTGATGCCGTGAGCCCGCTTATCCCGGTAACCGATGACACGCCAGGTGGACAGCAGATGGTTGGTGGTGTACAGCGTCCGCTCCTTGCTGAGATTGGTGGCGGGGATGACGGCCTTGGCGCTGTCGCAGATCTCCATGAATTCCGGATACTGCATGGCGGCCTTGGTGATGAGGTAGAGATCCCAGGCGGAGGTGTAGTGATCCGGGTCATGCAGTCCACTGGGGTTGACGAAGTGGGTGTTCTCGCAGCCAAGGGCTTTGGCCTTGGCGTTCATGGCGTCCACAAAGGCGGCGATGGAGCCGGCGTCCCACTCCGCCAGAATGTTGCAGGCCTCGTTGGCGGAGACGATGAGCATACATTGCAGAAGCTGCTTTACCGTCATGATCTCCCCGGCCTTGATCCCGGCGCTGCTGCCGTCGGCGTGGTAATAGGTGTCGCTGAACGCACTTCCGGAGGCAGTGACCTCCTGATTCAGCAGTGTTTCATTGCCGCTGACCTTTTCCAGGATCAGCAGAGCCGTCATGACCTTGGTCAGGCTGGCGGGATAGTTTTTCTCATGAATGTTTTTGGCATAGGCCACGGCGTCGGTGTTCACGTCCGCCAACAGCGCAGCCTTGGCCTGAATGTCCGGGACCTCCAGCGCTCCGGCAGCGGGGGTGAGAAACAGCCCGGTAAGGCAGGTGCAAAGTAAAAAAACCGAGATAAAGCGTTTGAATTTCATATCTTTCTCCTGAAGAATATGGTATACTGGTAGAGACAGAAATCGTCAATGACCGTATTCGTTGTGATTCGACATTTTTAGTATATCAGATTCGTCAAAGGAGTTCAACCATGGGAGCGAAGTTAAAAGCTGTCAGAACGGAACTGATCCTCCTGGGCCTGACGGCGGTGTTTCTGGGCGGACTGCTGACGGTCTCTTACCGGGACCGGACCACCGCGACGGTGACGGTGACGGCGGAGCACACCCTGCCGCCGGAGGAGGTCGAGGTCACGCTGGTGGACCTGAATACCGCCGAAGCGGAGGAGCTTGCCACGCTGCCGGGGATCGGCGAGGGGCTGGCGAAGCGGATCGTTGACTACCGGACGGAGCATGGACCCTTTGAAGGCCCGGAGGGGCTGATGGAGGTCTCCGGCATCGGCGAGAAGAAGTTAGAGGAGCTGCGGGATTACATCACCGTGAGCAATGGCGCATAAAAGGAGCGGAAACTTGAGAATTTTAGTGGTGGATGACGAAAAGACCCTGGTAAAGGGCATGAAATTCAACCTGGAAAACGAGGGCTACGAGGTGGAGTGCGCCTATGACGGCGCGGCGGCGCTGGAGCTGGCCCGGGAGGGACGGTTCGACCTCATCATTCTGGATGTGATGATGCCGGAGATGGACGGGCTGGAAGCCTGTATGAAGATCCGGGAGTTTTCCAACGTGCCCATCATCATGCTGACCGCCAAAAGCGAGGACGCGGACAAGCTCATGGGCTTTGAGTGCGGCGCGGACGACTACCTCACCAAGCCCTTCAATATTCTGGAGCTGAAGGCCCGGGTCCGGGCACTGCTGCGGCGGGCCGCCGGGGTCCAGCGGAGTCAGGGAAGTCTGCTGACCGTAGGCAAGCTCACCCTGAATACCGAGGAGCGGGTGGCTATTCGGGACGGGGAACCGGTGGAGCTCACTGCCAAGGAATATGACCTGATCGAGCTGCTGATGCGCAATCCCCGGCGGGTGTACAGCCGGGAGAACCTGATGAATGTGGTGTGGGGCTACACCTACGCCGGAGATTACCGCACGGTGGATGTGCATATCCGCCGCCTGCGGGAAAAACTGGAAGAAAACCCGGCGGAGCCGGATCACATCCTGACCAAGTGGGGAGTGGGCTACTATTTCAAAGGATAAGGCTTCCAAGAGCAGGCGCATGGCCCTCTGGGGCAGCCTGCAAGTCAAATTCGGACTGAGCTACATCGCCGTCATCGCGGCGGTGCTGCTTTTGCTGAACACCTATCCGCTGCTGGTCAGCGAGGATCTGGTGTTCCGCTCCAAGGAGACGAATATGACCGGCAGCGTGTCGGTGGTGGTGTATTCTCTGGCGGGCCTGAACCGGCTGAATCAGGAAAACGTGGCGGCTGCCATGGCAGTGGTGGAGGAGACGGGACTCAGCCGAGTTCTGGTGACGGACAGCACCGGTTTGGTGCTCTACGACACCCGGGAGACCGGCAGCGCCGTTGGAAAATACACCTTCTATTCCGAGATCGTGCAGGCATTGGAGGGATATGACGCCTTTTCCTGCTCCTACCGGGACGGGGCCTTCCGCAGCCGCACGGCCTCTCCGGTGCTGTATCAGAACCGGATCATCGGCGCGGTGTACGCCTACGAATATGACACAGAGCAGGCGGCGCTGCTGGAGGGACTGCAAAGCAACCTCCTGAAGCTGTCCGCCGGTATCGCGGCGGCGGTGGTGCTGCTGAGCATCCTGCTCTCCCGGATGCTGACCCGGAAGATCAGCACCCTGCTGACGGCCATCCGCAAGGTCCGGGCCGGCGCTTACGAGCATCGGACCCACATCTCCGGCCGGGACGAGATCGCCCAGATCGGAGAGGAATTCAACAGCCTGACGGACCGGCTTCAGACCACGGAGACCTTGCGCCGCCGGTTTGTGTCCGACGCCAGCCACGAGCTGAAAACGCCGCTGGCGGCCATCCGGCTGCTGACGGATTCCATTTTGCAGACAGACCAGATGGATATGGAGACAGTCCGGGATTTTGTGACGGACATTGGCAGCGAGGCGGAGCGGCTCAGCCGCATCACCGAGGACCTGCTGCGCCTGACCCGGCTGGACAGCGACCTTCTGGACGCACCGGAGACGGTGGAGGTGGCTCCGGTGCTGGAACAGGTCATGCGGATGATGAGCCTGCTGGCCCAGGAGAAGGGCACGGAGCTGACCTACCGCATGGAGGAAAACTGCCGGGTGTCGGCCACCAAGGGGGAAGTCCATCAGGTGATCTACAACCTGACGGATAACGCCGTGAAATACAGCGGCAAAAACGGTAAGGTCCGGGTGGAACTGCGACATGAGGACCATGACGTGGTGCTGACGGTGGCGGATAACGGTCCCGGCATTCCAGAGGAGGATCTGCCAAAGGTGTTCGAGCGGTTTTACCGGGTGGACAAGGCTCGTTCCCGTGCCGCAGGCGGCACTGGTCTGGGACTTTCCATCGTTCAGGATACGGTGAAGAAACGGGGCGGCACGGTGTCTGCTGCCAACCGGCCCAATGGCGGTGCGGTATTCACCGTTCGCTGGCCTGAGGCGGAAGGAGGCGATCACTCATGAAAAAACGCTGGATCGCCATTGCAATGCTGGCCGTGCTGCTGATGGGAATCGGCGGCGCTATCGGAAAAGTCGGCGTCCGCCAGGAGAGCGGCGGCAGCGCCTATTCGTTGTACTTTGTGGAGCGGGATCTGCGCTCTGCCGATGGCGGAGACGCCCTCCGGTCCGAGGAACGGACATTAGAGGACGGCAGTCTCTCCACAGAGGAACTGGCAGCGGCGCTGGTGGCGGAACTGTTGAAGGGCCCGGCAGACCCCACGTTGAAAAGCCCGTTCCCAAAGGGAACAGCCCTGCTTTCCGCAGAGCAGAAGGGAACGGAGCTGCGGGTGGATCTCTCCGCGGCTTACAGCACCCTTTCCGGCGTGGGGCTGTCTCTGGCGGACTATGCCATTACCCTGACGCTGACGCAGCTGCCGGACGTGGCCCGTGTGCGGATCACCGTGGCGGGCCGGGAGCTGGACTACCGCAGCCGGCAGGTATTTTTGGCCCGTGACATTCTGGCCGTCCCGAAGGAGGACGTGGTGGGCACTGTGGACGCTTCCCTGTACTTTGTGAACGGCGATGGCGCATTGACGGCAGAAGCCAGAACACTGAATCTCTACGAGGGCGATACGCAGGTTTCCGCCGTGGTGCGGGCACTGGAAAACGGCCCGGAGACCAAGGGCCTTTCCGCTGTGCTGCCAGAGGGATTCAAGGTCCGGAAGGTGTGGCTGGAAGAGGAGATCTGCTATGTGAGCCTGTCCTCGGCATTGCTGGAGGGCCAGCCGGAGCCGGAGACCCTGTCTCAGGCGGTTCTGGCGCTGGAGCAGTCCTTGCTGTCACTGGAGAGCGTGGAGGAAGTGCGGTTCCTGGTGGACGGCGAGCTGGCAGACACCTACGGTCCTATTGACCTGCCGTAAAATAGAAGAGCGAAAAACGAGCCGTCCGGCACATTGCCGGACGGCTCGTTTTTAATAATCAAACTTGTCGATGGTAACGGTATCGCAGAACTCTGTTTTCAAGGCTTGCAGCTTGGCGAAGGTCTCCGTCCCGCAGTGGCGCTGCTGGTCCTCCGGGGTTTGCCAGGTTTCCACCAACAGAAGCGCGTCAGGGTCCTGAGCGTCCAAAAAGTAGTCGTATTTCAGGTTGCCGGTCTCGTGAATGGAACAGGCCCGGACGCCTAAATCGGAAATGGCCTTGAAAAATTCCTCCCGCTTGCCGGGTTTGCAGTGATAGGTGACATTCCATGTGAGCATAGTGGTTCCTCCGTTAAATCAATTTTTCCATGTCCGCCGGAATTGGGGCGGTGAAATACAGGTGAGTGCCGGTGACCGGGTGGGTCAGGGCCAGCGCGTAGGCGTGGAGAGCGGGGCGGGGGATCAGGTCCGGTGCCTCCGTGCCGTAGAGCCAGTCTCCGGCCAGCGGACAGCCGATGTGGGCCATGTGGACCCGGAGCTGGTGGGTGCGTCCCGTTTCTGGCTGCAGTTTTACGAAAGACAGACCATCCCGCTGGGATAAGACCTCGTAATGGCTGACGGCCCACTGCCCGTCGGGGCGGACCATGCGGCGGACGGCAGAAGTCTCGTCCCGGCCAATGGGCGCGTCGATGGTGCCGGCGGGCGGCTTCGGACAGCCCACGCACACGGCCCGGTATTCCCGGGAAAAGCCATCCGTGTGGAGGGTGCGCCGCAGGCGGTCATGGATATAGCCGCTTTTGGCCACGGCCATGAGGCCGGTGGTGCCCTTATCCAGCCGGTTCACCACATGAAAGATAAAGTCCGCCCCCCGCTGATAGGCCAGCGCTCCCGCTACGGTGGGGGTATCCGGCAGGAAATTGGAGGCGTGGGCCGTCATGCCGGCGGGCTTGTTGAGGATCAGCAGGTGCTCATCCTCATAGACGATGGGCAGGGGCCAGTTTCCCGGCGTGGGAAGGAGCTTAGGCGGGCGCAGATCGTCAGACCGCACCGCCACCACGTCCCCGGCATGGACCGGGTCCACCGTCCGGGCGTGGATGCCGTTGACCCGGATGCCGTTTTCCGCACGGGTGAGCCGGGCCACGGCGTGGGTGGAGAAGTGGAGCTTCGCCTTCAAAATGTGCCGAACGCAGACGCCGTCCTCCTCCGGCGTCACGGTGTAGGTGATAATTTCCATCAGCCTTGCGCCAGATAGGTCCTGAGGCTGCCCAGCGATGCCTCGGCGTCGCCGGTGCCCAGATCGTACACCGCTTGCAGCCTGTCGCTGCGGCGTTCCAGCCGCCCGATCTCAATGGGCTGGCTGGGATGCAGCACCCACGCCTTTCCCTGCTGTTCCCAGTTCAATAGCTCCCGAAGGGCGTTGTTATAGACGTTGTGGCGGTTTTTGAGCTGCTCTGCCAGCGCCGGGTAATGCTTGTACCACAGGTCGATGGGCTTGGGGTTCATGGGCTTCTTTACATAGCTTTTGTCACGGGTGAGGATCACCACCACCCGGTCAAAGCCCAGCTTTTCGGCGGCTCTGAAGGGAATGGAGTCTGCAACGCCGCCATCCAGATACAGCTTGCCGACGATCTTCACCGGCTGGGATACGAAAGGCATGGAGGCAGAGGCCCGGATCACGTCCATCTGGGCCATGGCGTGTTCCAGACGGATATATTCCGGCTGGCCGGTCTCCACATTCGTCACCACCGCCCAGAAGGGGACGCCGGAGGCGTCAAAGGTGTCGCCGTCAAAGGGGGTCCAGCTCCCGGGGGACCTTTTCATAGGCGTATTCCGTGTCTACGATGTTGCCGGTTTTCAGCAGGGGGATCAGCCCCATGTAATGATGGTCGGCGTTGAAGCGCTTGTTGTAGCGGATCACCCGTCCCGGCTGCCGGGAGAGGTAATTCACACCGAAGGCGGCCCCAGCGGACACGCCGATGATGCCGTCGAACTGGATTCCGGCGTTGTAGAAAACGTCTAAGGCCCCAGCGGTATACATTCCCCGCATGGCTCCACCTTCCAAAACAAGACAGGTTTTCATAGCTTAGCCTCCTATCGGCACTTGCCGGTTTCAAAAAATTAGTATATAGTATATCACGGAAAAAACAAAACGGCAATCTCGGATTGTCGGAAAAGGAGAACCGCTATGCTTTTATCCGCGGAGCATCTGTCCATCAACTTTGGCAGCCGCCAGCTGTTGGAGGATGTGAATTTTTATCTGAACGAGGGGGACAAGGTAGGCGTCATCGGCATCAACGGCACCGGCAAGTCCACCTTTTTGAAGGTTCTGGCCGGGAAATTAGAGGCTGACGCCGGAACGATTTCCCGGAATCCCAACGTGCAGGTAAGCCTGCTGGAGCAGAATCCCCCCATGGAGGATGACGCCACCGTTTTGGAGCAGGTATTCCTGCATTTCCCCAAGGAATTCCGGGAGCTGAACGAATATGAGGCCAAGTCCATGCTCAACAAGCTGGGCCTGCCGGACTATGAGCAGAAGGTGGGTACCCTCTCCGGCGGACAGCGGAAGCGGGTGGCGCTGGCGGCGGCGCTGATCCATCCGGCGGATGTGCTGGTGCTGGACGAACCCACCAACCATCTGGACGCGGAGATGACCGCGTGGCTGGAGGACTGGCTTTGCCGTTTCAAGGGCGGACTGGTGATGGTGACCCATGACCGCTACTTTCTGGAGCGGGTGGTGAACCACATCACGGAACTGAGCCGGGGCAAGCTGTACCACTACGAGGCCAACTACTCCAAATATCTGGAGCTGAAGGCCCAGCGGGCGGAGATGGCGGAGGCCAGCGAGCGGAAGCGGCAGTCTATCCTGCGGACGGAGCGGGAGTGGATCATGCGTGGCTGCCGGGCCCGGACCACCAAAAGCCGGGACCGTATCGAGCGATATGAGGCCCTGAAAAATCAGGAGGCCCCGGAGACGGATGACACCATGCAGCTGGCGGCGGCGTCCAGCCGTCTGGGTAAAAAGCTGATCGAACTGCACGATGTCAGCAAGACCTACGGGAGCCGCACGGTTATTCGCGACTTCTCCTACAATCTGCTGCGGAATGACCGCATCGGCATCGTGGGGCACAACGGCGCCGGAAAATCCACGCTGCTGCGGCTGTTTGCGGGGGAATTGTCCCCGGACAGCGGCACGGTGGACATCGGCACCACTGTGAAGATCGGCCACTTTTCTCAGGAGGGGCGGGAGCTGGATCTGAACCAGCGTGTCTACGATTTTATCCATGACATCGGCGACGAGGTCCGCACCGACGAGGGTACCTTCACCGCCAAGGCCATGATGGAGCGGTTCCTGTTCCCCAGCGATTTGCAGTCAGTCCCCATCGGACGGCTCAGCGGCGGAGAACGGCGGCGGCTGTACCTGCTGTCCATTCTGATGGAAGCCCCCAACATCCTGCTGCTGGACGAGCCTACCAACGATCTGGACGTGATGACCCTCTCCATTCTGGAGGACTATCTGCAGGGCTTCCCGGGTCCCATCCTCATCGTGTCCCATGACCGATTCCTGCTGGATAAGCTGGCGGAGCAGGTCTTTGAGGTGCGGGACGGCGAGGTGCTGCGTTACAGCGGCAACTGGTCCGACTGGAAGGCCAAGCGGAAAGAGGAAGAAGCGCCCGCCAAGGCGGAAAAGCCCAAGGCGGCTCAGGAGCGGCCCCGGGAGCGGAAATTGAAATTCTCTTTCAAGGAGCAGCGGGAGTTCGAGACCATCGACGAGGATCTGGCCGCGTTGGAGCAGCAGATCCGGGAGTGCGAGGAAGCCCAGGGGGACTGCGGCAGCGATTATGTGCGTCTCCAGGAATTGCAGGCCAAACAGGCGGAGCTGGAAGCCGCTCTGGAGGAAAAAACAGAGCGGTGGATGTACCTTACAGAGCTGAAGGAAAAGATCGACGCACAGTGAGTTTGTGTTAGAATGGATTCAATCAAAAGAAAAAGGAGCGGCTTTGCCGCTCCTTTTTGATTTGGCGTGAAATGGTCACAGCCGATCTCCTTTCGTTTCCGCGTACCAGAGATTATAGGTCTGGCGGTAGATGCTCGCGGCATCCTCCGTGTGGCAGACCATCCGCACCCGACAGGGATGGTCATGGGTCCGAAGATCCTCCATGATGGCTTTCAGCGCCACGGAGGCCGCCTGGGCCATGGGATAGCCGTAGACCCCGGTGGAGATGGAGGGGAAGTCCACGGAATCAATGCGGTGCTCTCGGGCAAGCTCCAGACAGCTCCGATAGCAGGCGGCCAGCGCCGCCGCTTCGCCATGCCCGCCGCCCTGCCAGATGGGTCCTACGGTGTGAAGGACATACCGGGCCTGTAACCGATACCCCTGTGTCAGTTTGGCTTGGCCCGTCTCGCAGCCGTGAAGGGTCCGGCATTCTGCTAACAGCTCCGGCCCGGCGGCAGCGTGAATGGCACCGTCAACGCCGCTGCCCCCCAGCAGAGTGCGGTTGGCGGCACTGACGATGGCTTCCGCATCGGACGCGGTAATGTCTCCTGTGACGATGGCAAAACGGTCCATATAAGCACCTCCCGGATGTGGAGAATCGTGAATGGTATAAAATCAGCATAGACTGTCTGAAATAAAAAAGCAAGAGACTGTCAATAAAATGGTAAATTCTCTGCGATGGTAAGGTAGGGCAGCCGTTAGCGGCTTTGCCGCTCTACGGATGCCGCATACCCCTTGCGGGTGAAGGGTGTGCGCGGAAAACCCAAGAAGGGGAAACGGGCGATGCGCCGCCAGTAGAGATTTCCGCAACGGAAAGGAAGGGTGTGCGCGGGAAACCCAAGAAGGGTTTCCTGCGCCATTGAAATCAAATATTATCAGAACTTTTACAAGTTCTGATAATAAGGGCAACGGGAAGAAAAGATTTTTTCGACCCGTTGCGCCCCCGGTTTCCGGGCGCAAAGCGCACGGAAACCGGCTGGGCCGACGGTGTATTCCTGCCCCACGCGGGGCGAAAAGACTTTTTCGACACGCTGAAGGCAAGTGTAAACTTTTTTTGAACCGGTGAAAAATTTCACGAATTGGGTTGCCGTCGGGGCAAAACCACAGTATAATAAAATTAGCGCATTAAGAAACCGTTAAGAAACAGGAGGAGACCCGTGAACACGAGCCGCTATTATCAGTATATTTTTCCGGGGACCATTGCGTTTTCCGTTGTGCTGATGCTCATTGGTCTCAGCATGGGCCATCCGGAACAGCTCCTGTCGGGGCTTTGGAAGATCGTCACCATGCAGGATCTTCTGATCACAGACTATATCCACATTGCAGGCCCAGCCGCCGCTTTTGTCAATGCGGGACTGGTGACCATCATTTCCATTCTCATCATCAAGCTGGCCAAGGACCCCTTCAACGGCTTTACCATTGTGGAGATGGGGCTGATGGCGGGCTTCTCCCTGTTTGGAAAAAATGTGTTCAACATCTGGCCCATCATTTTAGGGACATGGCTGTATGCCCGGTATCAGAAGGAGCCGTTTTCCAAGTATGCCTCCGTGGCCCTGCTGGCGACGGCGCTGGCCCCGTTGGTGAGCTATATGGCATTGGGCAGCGTCCACGCCAGCCTGCCGCTGGGCGTGTTCACCGGTATTCTGGTGGGCTTTTTGCTGCCGTCCCTGTCGGCCTACACCTATAAGATACAAAACGGCATGAACCTCTACAACATGGGCTTTGCCTGCGGTCTGTTCGCCATGATGGTGGTGCCGATCCTGACGGCCTTCGGTGACAAGCCGGACTCGGTGCTCTACTGGTCCACGGGCCTCAATTTTGAACTGAGCCTTGCCTGCGGCGCGCTGTGCGTTGTGTTCATCCTCATCGGCACCTTCGGCTGCGGCGATCCCGCATGGGCCGTGTGGGCCGGATACCGGCGCCTGCTGAGCACCACGGGCCGGGCGCCCAACGATTATCTGCGTATGTTCGGCGCCGGACCGGTGATGGTGAATATCGGCATCAACGGTCTGATCGGCATTGCCTATGTACTGCTGGTGGGGGGCGATCTCAACGGCCCCACCCTGGGCGGCATTTTCACCATCATGGGTTTTTCCGCCTTCGGCAAGCATCCCCGGAACATCATCCCCGTGATGTTTGGCGTGTGGCTGGGGGCCTACGGTATGCATTACGAACCCAATTACCCGGCACTTCAGCTGGCGGGCCTGTTTGGGACCACGCTGGCCCCCGTTGCCGGCCACTTCGGCCCGGTATGCGGCATACTGGCGGGGTTCATCCACTCGGCGCTGGTGCTGCAGACCGGCGGCCCGGTGGCGGGATTGAACCTCTACAACAACGGCTTTTCCGGCGGCCTCATCGCCATTGTGCTCTATCCGACTCTGACGGCCATTATCCGCCATCGCCGGCCGAAGCTCCGGGATGCGGATTACTATGACCTCTTTGAGGCAGATCAGCCCATCAATATGTCTAACTGGCATACCCACCGCCCCACGCCTGAGGAAAAGGCCGCAGAAGCGGCTGGCCGCATGACGGATGATCTGCCGGAGCGGGAGGGCTTTCAGCGGATGCAGAAAAATGAGAAGAAAGAAAACGGGTAGGACTTGCCCTTTGGGTAAGTTTGTGACATAATATCCTCTGAACCATTAAGCTTTTGGGTAAAAAGGAGCAGAAAAAATGACCCCAAAGAAAATTGCCCTGCTGACGGATTCCAGTGCCGACCTGCGTTGGGATCAGGCCAGGGAAAACAATATCTTTTTTGTCCCGCTGCGGATCCTGTGCGAGGACGGCGAATATCTGGACGGCGTCAACATCACTGGCCCGGATATTTATCAGCGGCTTCATAACGGCGAGCTGCCCCAGACCTCCCTGCCCCGTGTGGAGGACTTCAGCGCGAAGCTCCGGGAGATCTTTGATCTGGGATATGACGGCGTGATCGCCGTTATGCTGTCCAGCGGCCTGTCCGGGACCTATAATCTGGCCCGGATCCTGGCGGGAGAATGTGCGGAGCAGGGCTATGCCATGAAGGTGTTTGACTCTGTCAGCGGCGCTTTGGGTCAGGGCATGACGGTGCTGCAGCTGGCTGAGGACATCAAAAACGGCATGGACTGGGAAGAACTGACGGAGCGCCGGGCTCCGCAGCTCATCGCCAACACCTATCCCTTCTTTTCTGTGGATACGCTGGAGTATCTGGTGAAGGGCGGCCGGATCGGCAAGGTCACGGCTATGGCCGGCACCATGCTCCAGATCAAGCCCATCATCACCTTTGCACCGGACGGACAGCTGCAATCTGTGGCCAAGGTCCGGGGACGGCATCAGGTGATGCGGAAGCTGGTGGATATGGCTGTGGACCGCTGCGGCGAACACAAGCGGTACAATCTGGCGGTGGCTCATGGCGGCGCACCGGAGGAGATGGAGACCGTGCGGCAGATGCTGACAGAGGCACTGCCCAACAGCGACCACCTGTGGGACGGCGAGATCGACGGCACCCTCAGCGTCTACATCGGAGACGGCGTGCTGGGCGCTGCCGTTCAGGTGCTGGACTGACCAAAAAGCAGAATACCAGAAACAGACACCCCGCCTCGGCGGGGTGTCTTTCTATCATAGACAAAATGGCGGAAAATGCTTGCAAAACAGAAAAGACTGTGATACTCTTAAAATTAGAGAAATGTAACAAAGGAGGAGCGCTCATGCTGGATATTTTTGAGATCCTTGGACCAATTATGGTAGGTCCCTCCAGTTCCCACACGGCGGGAGCTGTGCGCATCGGGCGGATGGCCCGGACCCTTTTGGGAGAACCGCCGGTGAAGGCGGACATTGGATTGTACGGTTCCTTTGCGGAGACCGGCCGGGGCCACGGTACGGACCGGGCGCTGGTGGCAGGGCTGCTGGGTATGAAGCCCGATGATCTGCGAATCCCGGAGAGCTTCTCCGTGGCAAAGGAGCAGGGACTGTCCTTTGTGTTCCATCCCGCCGAGCTGCGGGAGGCTCACCCCAACACGGCAGTGCTGACGGTGGAGGGTGCCAGCGGAAAAAAGACCAAAGTGCAGGCAGCGTCCATCGGCGGCGGCCGGATCCGGGTGGATCAGCTGGATGGCGTGGCGGTGGACTTCACCGGTATCTTCAACACCCTGATCGTCCGTCACATGGACGTGCCCGGCGAGCTGGCGACCCTGACCAAGGTGCTCTCTGACGGCGGCATCAACATCGCCAATATGAGTCTGGTGCGTGACCGCCGGGGCGGCAGCGTTATGACGATTTTTGAGATCGACCAGCCGGTGCCCGCGGCGGAGCTGGAGCAGCTGAAGGCAGTACCCCAGGTGCTTGGCGTGATCTATTACGAGAAGGAGGACGACTGATATGGCCTTGAATTCCATGCAGGAGATCTTTGAAAAGGCGGCTTCCCGGTCCATCCCCTTCTGGCGGGTGGTTCTGGAAACCGATATGGAGGAGCGGCAGGTAACGGAAGAGCAGTCCATGGAAAAAATGCGGGCTGCCTGGCATGCTATGCTGGAATCTGCCGTCAGTTATCAGGGTGACCAGCGCTCCCGCAGCGGCCTTGTGGGCGGCGACGGCGCCCGGATGCGGCGCTACGCCGCGGCGGATACTACATACAGCGGCCCCTATGTGCAGGAGGTCATTGCTACGGCCCTCAGCGTAGGCGAGTCCAACGCCTGCATGCGGAAGATCGTGGCGGCACCAACCGCAGGCGCCTGCGGTGTACTGCCTGCGGTACTGGTGCCTCTGTACCAGATGGGCCGCGCCACCGAGGAAGAGATTTTGCAGGCTCTGTATACCGCTTCCGGCATCGGCGCGGTGGTCAGCTTCCGGGCCTGTATCGCCGGTGCTTCCGGCGGCTGTCAGGCTGAGATCGGCACGGCTTCCGCTATGGCGGCTGGCGCTCTGACCTCCCTGCGGGGCGGCGATCCTCAGCAGATCGGCCACGCGGCGGCTATGGCCCTGAAAAACCTGATGGGTTTGGTGTGCGACCCGGTGGCGGGTCTGGTGGAGGTCCCCTGCGTGAAGCGGAATGTGGTAGGCTCTGTCAACGCCGTCAGCTGCGCGGATATGGCGCTGGCCGGCGTGGAAAGCCGGATCCCTGTGGACGAGGTCATCGACTGCATGGGTGAGGTAGGCCGCCGGATGCCTATGGAGATGCGGGAGACCGCTTTGGGCGGTCTGGCTGCCACGCCTACCGGCAAGGCCGTCAAGGAACGGATGGAGCAGCAGGACTGACCCGAATTGAATCAAAAAAGCGTTGGGAACAATTGTTCCCAACGCTTTTTTTGATAGTTGCGATTTTATTTGTCGAGAATGTGGACGTTGAGGTGATCGTAGGTCATTTCAACATTGTGCTTGGCGAAGGTGTCCCGCAGCTTCTCATTGATGGAGTGGTAGGCGGGCCAGTAGTTCTCCACGGTGCACCAGCAGTAAATGGTGTATTCGATGGAGCTTGCGCCGTAGTCGGTAAGATGCACCGCCGGGGCCGGGTCCGGCAGGATGTTGGCGGTGGCTTCCACGGCCTCCATACAAGCGGTCATGACGGTTTCCGTGGGCGCGTCATAGGAGGCAGTGACGGTCCGGACGATCCGGCGTCGGCCCAGAACGGTATAATTGATGATCTTGGAGGAGGAGAGGTACTTGTTGGGCATCAGGATCATCTGACCGTTGGCGGTCTCCAGCTTCGTGTGGTTCAGACCAATTTCGCGGACAGTACCGGAGGTGCCGCCAGCTTCGATAAAGTCCCCCAGAGCGAAGGGGTGGGAGGAGAGGATCACCAGCCCCCCAGCCACGTTGCCCAGAATGTCCTCTGCCGCAAGGGTGATACCTAGGGTCAGGACGGACAACAGCGCCGTCAGGGAGGAGGTGTTGATGCCCAGCGCTTCCGCGGTGATGATGACCGTCAGCACATAGAGGAGCACCTTTACGCTGGTGCGAATGACCTTTTGCAGCCGCTCGTTGACCTTCTGCATCCGGCTCAGCAGCCGGGTGACGACCTTCATAATGAGCCGCACGGCGATGAGACAGACCAGCAGTGTCACCAGAGCGGAGAGGATCTTGCTGAGGCTGTAGCCCCCCACGGCGGTGTTCAGAATTTGCTTAATATCCATGGAACCGTATCTCCGTTACCGTCCGGCCTTCCGATCGGCCTCGATGAGCCGCTTCAGCCCCTCCACGGCCACCTTTACGGAGGCAGAGGTGTCCTCGCTCATTTTCTGGTCCAGACCTGCGGCCTCCCGCTCCTGATTCCAGATCACATGGAAGCAGCTTCCGCAGCGGCAGCCCAGCGCGGCGGCCTCCACGAACAGAGCGGCGGATTCCATCTCGCTGGCTTTGACGCCCAGCCGCTTCCAGCTCTCCCACTTGGCCTTCAGCTCATAGCTGACGGGGGAGGCGTCGGGGCTGTGCTGGCCGTAAAAGCTGTCCTTGCACTGGACCACGCCGATGTGGAGGGGATAATCCATCGCCTTGGTAGCGTCTACCAATGCGTTGGTGATCTCCCAGTCCGCCACGGCGGGGAATTCGATGGGGGCGTATTCCAGACTGGTGTGCTCGAAGCGGATGGCGCCGGTGGCCACCACAATGTCGCCGGACTGCACGTTCAGGTCGATGCCGCCGCAGGTGCCAGTGCGGATGAAGGTGTCCGCACCGCACTTGTGCAGTTCCTCCATGGCGATCGCGGCGGAGGGGCCGCCGATGCCGGTGGAGCAGGCGGTGACCTTTTCACCCAGCAGCGTGCCGGTCCAGACGTTGAACTCCCGGTTGTAGGCCACCTGATGCGCGTCATCAAACAGGGCGGCGATGGCGGGCACCCGGCCCGGATCTCCGGGGAGGATGCAATACCGGCCTACGTCGCCGGGGACGCAGTGAATATGAAATTGCTTTTCCAGTTTCTGCATGACATTCACGTTCCTTTCACGCGGCCGATCCGACCGGCTGACAACCTTTCGTATAACAGATAGTATAACAGATAAAAGTCTGATTTGTAAAGCCTCGGCAAAAGGACGGGAGAGAAAGGCGGTTTTTGCCACCAAATTGTCTAAAATTTGTCAATTATGCCGAATTGATTCCTTGCACAATTCTTAACTTGAGTTTAGTGACTAAAAAATATATAATAATGGTTGTTTTGCAAGTGCAAAATGACGAAGATAGGAAGAAGCGAAGGAAAGGTGTGAAACCGACGATGTTGGATCAGAGTTATTACGAGACTGCCAACGAAATTATCAGCCGGTACCCTCTGGAGGAAAAATCCCTGATCCCCATTATTCAGGATATCCAGGCGACCTACCGGTATCTCCCGCCGGATCTTTTGGACTATGTAGCCAAAAAGATCGGCATTACAGAGACCAAGGCTTACAGCGTGGCCAGCTTCTATGAGAATTTCTCCTTTGAACAGAAGGGAAAGTATGTTCTCAAGATCTGCGACGGAACAGCTTGCCACGTCCGCAAGTCCACGCCGGTGCTGCAGTACCTGCGCCAGGAACTGGGGCTCAGCGAGACCAAGCAGACCACCGATGACCTGATGTTTACGGTGGAAGTGGTATCCTGCCTGGGTGCCTGCGGCCTGGCCCCGGCCATGATGGTCAACGAGCAGGTTCATCCCAAAATGACGCCGGAAAAGGCGGCGGAGCTGCTCAAGGAGCTCCGGGCCAAGGAAGAGGAGGGGCGGAACGATGATCAGAATTGAAAACCGATTCCAGCTCAAGCAGGTCCGGGCGGAATGCCAGGCTGAGACTAAGCAGGAAAAGTGCCGGGTGCTGATCTGCGGCGGCACGGGCTGTCTGGCCGGCGGCTCCGCCAAGCTCTATGAGCACATGAAGGAGTTGGCTGCGGAGCATGAAAACGTTCAGGTGGAGATCGGCCCGGAGATCGCCCATATCGGCGTCCACAAGAGCGGCTGCCACGGCTTCTGCGAAATGGGCCCCCTGATGCGGATCGAGCCTTACGGCTATCTCTACTTAAAGGTGCAGGAGAGCGACTGCGGCGAGATCTTTGAAAAAACGGTCCTCCGGGGTCAGCCGGTGGAGCGGCTGATGTTCCGTCAGGATAACAAGGTCTATCCCTCTGAGGAGGAGATCCCCTTCTACGCCAAGCAGACCCGCCTGGTGCTGAAAAACTGCGGCCATATCGACGCGGAGCGCATTGAGGCGGCCATTGCCGCTGGCGCTTACGAGGGCCTTGAAAAAGCCCTCTTTGAAATGACGCCCAAGGCCGTCATTCAGGCTATTACCGATTCCAAGCTCCGGGGCCGCGGCGGCGCGGGCTTCCCCGCCGGCAAAAAATGGAGCCAGGTGGCCGCTCAGAAGGAGACCGTCCGCTATGTGGTCTGCAACGGCGATGAGGGCGACCCCGGCGCGTTTATGGACCGCAGTATCATGGAGGGCGATCCCCACCGGATGATCGAGGGTATGCTGATCGCGGCCTATGCCGTAGGCGCGCAGGAGGGCTATATCTATGTCCGCGCGGAGTATCCTCTGGCCATTGAACGCCTGAAGCTGGCCATTGCGCAGGCAGAGGAAGCCGGATTCCTGGGTGACAACATTCTGGGTACGGACTTCTGCTTCCGTCTGCATATCAACCGGGGCGCCGGCGCCTTTGTCTGCGGCGAGGGCAGCGCATTGACCGCCTCCATCGAGGGCAAGCGGGGTATGCCCCGCGTCAAGCCGCCCCGCACTGTGGAGCATGGCCTGTGGGAGAAGCCCACGGTCCTCAACAACGTGGAGACCTACGCCAACGTGCCCATGATCATTCAGCGGGGCGCGGAGTGGTACCGGGGGATCGGTACGCCGGAAAGCCCCGGCACCAAGGCTTCGCCCTTACCGGCAACGTGTGCAACACCGGCCTGATCGAGGTCCCCATGGGCACGCCTCTGCGGGACATCGTGTTTGACGTGGGCGGCGGCATCCCCAACGGAAAGAAGTTCAAGGCCGTCCAGATCGGCGGTCCCTCCGGCGGCTGCCTGTCCGAAAAGGATCTGGACCGCCACATGGACTTTGACTCCCTCACCAAGATCGGCGCCATGATCGGCTCCGGCGGCATGGTGGTCATGGACGAGGACACCTGCATGGTGGAGGTGGCCCGGTTCTTCATGAGCTTCACCCAGCGTGAAAGCTGCGGCAAGTGCGTTCCCTGCCGGGAGGGCACCCAGCGGATGCTGGAGATCCTGGAGCGCATCGTGGCCGGTCAGGGCACCATGGAGGATTTGGATACCCTCCGGGATCTGGCGGATATGATCGAGAATACCGCCCTGTGCGGCCTGGGCAAGAGCGCGCCCAAGCCGGTCATCAGCACCCTCAACGCCTTCCGGGACGAGTATGTGGCCCACATTCGGGACCGCCGCTGTCCCGCTGGCGTCTGCTCCAAACTTCGGGTGTACAGCATCGACCCCGCCAAGTGCAAGGGCTGCTCCAAGTGCGCCCGGAACTGCCCGGCGTCGGCCATTCACGGTACGCTGAAGTCGCCGTACACCATTGATCAGGACGCCTGCATCCGCTGCGGAAGCTGCGTGGAGCAGTGTGCCTTCGGCGCGATCACCGTAGAGAAGTAAGGAGGATGCTGCTATGGGATTTATGACCATTGACGGTCAGCGGGTGGAATTTACCAACGAACCCAATGTTCTGACCGTGATCCGCAATGCGGAGATCGATATACCGACCCTTTGTTACCATTCCGAACTGTCCATTTACGGTGCCTGCCGTCTGTGCACCGTAGAGAATGACCGGGGCAAGACCTTTGCCTCCTGTGCGGAGCCGCCCCGGGACGGCATGGTGATCTACACCAATACCCCCCGGCTCATGCGCTACCGCCGGACGATCCTGGAGCTGCTGCTGGCAGCCCACGACCGGGACTGCACCACCTGCGTGAAAAGCGGCGAGTGTCATCTGCTGGAGCTGGCTCACCGCATGGGCGTGGACCGGATCCGCTTCAAGAACCGGGAGGCCAAGTACCCCATCGACGAAAGCTCTCCTGCCATCGTCCGCAACCCCAATAAGTGCATCCTCTGCGGCGACTGCGTCCGTATGTGCGACAATGTCCAGTCTGTGAACGCCATCGACTTTGCCTACCGCGGCACCAGCACGCTGGTGACCCCGGCCTTCAACAAGACCATCGCCCAGACCAACTGCGTCAACTGCGGTCAGTGCCGGGTGGTGTGTCCCACCGGCGCGATCAGCATCAAGACCAACATCGATGAGGTCTGGGACGCGCTGGCGGATCCCAACACCATTGTGGTGGCGCAGGTGGCTCCGGCGGTCCGTGTGGCGCTGGGCGACAAGTTCGGCATCCCCAAGGGCGAAAACGTCATGGGCAAGCTGGTCAATGCCCTGCACCGACTGGGCTTCCATGAGGTCTATGACACTACCTACGGCGCGGACCTCACCGTGATCGAGGAGGCGGAGGAGCTGCTGGAGCGGATCTCCAGCGGCGCCAAGGGCCCCCTGTTCACCTCCTGCTGCCCCGCCTGGGTCAAATTCTGCGAGACCCGGTATCCGGAACTGGCGGACAATATTTCCACCTGCCGCTCTCCCCAGCAGATGTTCGGCGCGGTGATCCGGGAATACTACCGCAATCCTGAGATCAATCAGGGCAAGAAGCTGGTGTCGGTGTCCATCATGCCCTGCACCGCCAAGAAGGAGGAGATCCTCCGCCCTGAGTCCATGACCAATGGCCGACAGGACGTGGACTATGTGCTGACCACCACCGAGGTGGCCTCCATGATCCGCAAGTCCGGTATCCGCTTTGAGAATATCGACGGCGAGTCCACCGATATGCCCTTTGGCATCGGTTCTGGCGGCGGCGTCATCTTCGGTGTCACCGGCGGCGTGACGGAGGCGGTGCTCCGCCGCCTTCAGACCGGCCATAGCCGGGTGGAAATGGATCGCATCCGCACCAGCGGCGTCCGGGGCGATGACGGCTTGAAGGAACTGACCTTTGACTACATGGGCAAGGAGATCCGCGCCGCAGTGGTCAACGGTCTGGGCAATGCCGACAAGCTCATCAAGCGTATCCAGAGCGGCGAGGTCAGCTATGACTTCGTGGAGGTCATGGCCTGCCGCCGGGGCTGTATCATGGGCGGCGGCCAGCCGGTCGGCGCCGGTCCCCGGACCCGGAAGGCCCGCGCCAAGGGCCTGTATGATACCGACGTCAATATGCAGATCAAAAAGTCCAACGAGAACCCCATGGTCCTTGCTCTGTACGAGGGCCTGCTGAAGGGCAAGACCCATCAGCTTCTGCACCGTAATCTGGGCGTTACCGAGAACTGAATCACAGGAACAGCCGCCGCGGAAACTCCGCGGCGGCTGTTCTCTGCGTATGGGAAGATGCTCTGAGTGCCCTGAAAACTGATGAAAAAGCTGTGAAAACCTTTCTCACCGTGGAAGAAAGAAGTCAAAAGCCAGCCCGTAAAGGCTGGCTTTCGGCTTATTAGAATGTCCAGCGGGAAATGTCCGTATCGATGCTGTAAGCGTCAACGGTATCCGACCCGGTACTGCCGGGGAATACAAGGGTCTGGCCGTCGCTGTCCAGCGTCAGGGGAAAACAATCAGGGCAGATGACCTCCCGGCCGTATTCATCGGTGAGAACAGCCGCTGATTCCAGAATATCCCCGGCGGCAAAGGGGAAGGAGAGAGGCTCCAGCCGATAGAAGGTGGCGTTGTCATAGCCTCGGTAGCTGGTCTGCTCATCGGCGCTGATGGGCCGCGCCCAGGCGATCAGCCGCTGGTTTTTGAACAGGCCTACCCGAATGGAAACAGCCTCCGCCCGGGGGATCAGGATATTGTCCAGCTGCGTGCTGAGCGTCAGGGCATACTCCATGGCGTCCGGCAGGGTCAGCTTGCCGTTTTCAATCTGCGCCCGGCCTTGGAGATCCGCATCCACAAGATTGGCAACGTCCGGCAGGGAGCCGGAATACAGGCCGGAATACGTTTGCAGGGGCTGGGTCTGCCGGGTGCCGTCCGGCATGACGAATACCGCGGTGATGGCGATGTCATCCGTCAGTTCGCAGGTCAGCTCCGCCGAGAATTTCTCACTGACCGGCTGCCCGTTCTGATCCGGCTCGGACAGGACGGTTTTGCTGTTGGAGTTGTGGCCGTTGTCCACTGAAAATTCAACGCGCATACCCTCCACGTATGTTTTGGGGACGGCGTAGACGGAGAAGGTCACGGCGTTTTTGGACAGATCGGCGGATACCAGCTCCGTTCCATAGTCTGCGGTCAAAGCGTTCTGCTGTTTGAGGATCTCCTCCACCTGACCGGAGATACTGTATACCTGATTGGACATACTGCACTCCATCTGGTTGATCCGGTTGTAAACGCCATCGAATTGCCGACCGATTGTCCGAATGGAATCATAGATATTGTAGGCGGCACACAATACCGCCAGCGCTGCCAGCACATAGGGCCATTTCTTCCGGGGCTTCGGGGCGGTCTGGGCGGCGAGATACCGCTCCGTGATCTCCTCCACCATTTTCAACTGGGCGTCCGTCAATTCGCCGCTGTCCGGGGCAGAGGCCGTCTCCGGCGCTTCCTCCACTCCTAACAGCCAGCCTACGGTCACACCGAACCGGCGGCTGAGGGCCACCAGCTTGTCAATCTCCGGCAGGGCAGTATCCGATTCCCACTTGTAAATGGACTGCCGGGAAACGCCCAGCTCCGCGCCCAGTGTCTCTTGGGACAATCCGGCCTCTTTTCGCTTCAGGGCGATTCGCTGGCCTGTGGTCATACGCGTCACATCCTTTCGTGGGAACAGTATCGCCGAAAGCGGGCAAAATCGCCACCAACTTCCCGGCGAAATTTGTAAACCGTGGGTTTACACAGGGGGTTTACAGCTTTTTTTCGTAGAGATTCAGGGGGCAGTGGACGTAGCCCATGAAGAAGGTGTCCACCGTCCCGGCGAAGCGGTAGCCGATAGTGGGATAGAGGTGGTTGGAAACGGCGTTGCTCACGCCAGTGTCGAACCGCATGACGGTCTTGCCCTGACTGCGGGCGGTGTCCTCGGCAAAGGCCACCATCTGCCGGGCCAAGCCCTGCCCCGCCCGGTCAGGATGGATGGTCAGGGTGTGGATGACGGCTACCTGATCGTCCTCGGCGGGGATGGACCAGCCGCCGTTTTTGTATTCCGGCAGCTGGACGCCGTTGAGATTCATGCTGCCCCAGATCGCGCCATCCTCATCTACGCCTACATACAGGGTCCCGGCGTTGAAGATATTCCGGGCGGTGTCGGCGGTGGGGTAAGCGCCCCGCTTCCAGCCGGTGTAGTGGAGACCGGTGGCGTCCTCATGGTCTAAAATAGCCTCATAGACGGCGGCTACGGCAGGCAGGTCGGATTCCTTGGCAATACGGATCATGGTGTTTCCTCTCTTTTCTCTCATTTTCAAAAACAGGCGTACCATCCGGTACGCCTGTTTGGTGGTTATTCGGATCTGGAGTCGTTTTCCTGCTTGGGCTCAGGCTTCCCGTCAGACGGCGTTTCGTCAGAGCCGGGCTTGTCCGCATCATTCGTCTCCCCGCCGGCGGGAGCGTTCTCCGGGGCCTCGATCTTCTCGGAGATCATGTGGACCTTCCGGGCGGCAGGCTCGATGACCTCCGGCTGAGAGGGGCGGAAGCCGTTCTCATGGGCCAGCGTGGAGGCGTAGGCGTCTTCCACGGTGGAGGGGTCCCGGCCCTCGATGATAGCCACCATCTCCGCGCCGGTGATGGTCTCCTTCTCCAGCAGGTAGGCCACCACCTTGTCCATGTCCTCCCGGTTTTCCCGGATGATGTTCACGGCGTCGGCATAGCACTTGTCCAGAATATCCTTCACGGCCTTGTCCATAGCGGCGGCGGTGTCCTGCGCGCAGTCCAGACCGTAGCCGCCGTCCAGATACTGGCTGCGGCGGGAGGCCAGAGCCATCATGCCGAACTGGTCGCTCATGCCGAACATGGCCACCATGTTCCGGGCCACGTCGGTGGCCTCCTGGATGTCCTGCGAGGCGCCGTTGGTCATGGTGTTCAGCACCACTTCCTCTGCGGCGCGGCCGCCCATGGAGACAGCGATCTTGGCCATCAGTTCGTCCCGGGTCCGAAGCTCCGTCTTATCCTCCTCCGGCATCAGCAGGGTGTAACCCAGCGCGCCTTGGGTGTGAGGGACAATGGTGATCTTCTGGACCGGTTCTGTGTTCTTCTGCTTGTAGGCCACCATGGCGTGACCGACCTCATGGTAGGCCACCAGCTTTTTCTCAAATTCCGTCAGGACGCTGCCCTTTTTCTCCGTACCGGCGATGACCAGCTCGAAGGCGGCCAGCAGGTCTTCCTGGATCACCAGCTTGCGGCCCTTCCGGACGGCCCGGAGAGCGGCCTCGTTCACAAGGTTGGCAAGGTCGGCGCCCACGCAGCCGGCGGTGGCCAGCGCTACTTCTTCAAGTTGACGTCCTCGGCCAGCTTGATGTTCCGGGTATGGACCTGAAGGGTGGCCAGACGGCCCGCCAGATTGGGACGGTCGATGATGATGCGGCGGTCGAACCGGCCGGGCCGCAGAAGGGCCTGATCCAGCACCTCGGGCCGGTTGGTGGCGGCCAGAAGAATGATGCCCTTGGTGGGGTCAAAGCCGTCCATTTCGGCAAGAAGCTGGTTCAGGGTCTGCTCCCGCTCATCATTGCCGCCGAAGCGCCCGGAGTCACGGGATTTGCCGATGGTGTCGATCTCATCGATGAATACGATACAGGGGGCTACCTTGGCGGCCTCCTTAAAGAGGTCGCGGACACGGGATGCGCCCACGCCCACGAACATCTCCACAAAGTCGGAGCCGGAGATGGAGAAGAAGGGGACATTGGCTTCGCCGGCCACGGCCTTGGCCAGCAGCGTTTTGCCGGTGCCCGGAGGGCCTACCAGCAAAGCACCCTTGGGGAGCTTGGCACCGATGTCGGTATATTTCTTGGGATTGTGCAGAAAGTCGATGATCTCCGTCAGGGATTCCTTGGCCTCGTCCTGACCGGCCACATCGGCAAAGGTGACGCCGGTCTGCTTTTCCATGTAGACCTTGGCGTTGGCCTTACCCACGCCGCCGATCCCGCCCATGCCTCCCATGCCGCCCTTTTTCGCCATGATCCGCATGACGAGGGAGAACATGAGCATGATGAACACAAAGGGCAGAATGAAGTTGATGGCGAACAGAAGGAGCGGGCTCATCTGAGGCTCGTACTTCGTGTCATAGTCTGTTTTTCCGGCCTCGTGCATCCGCTCCACCAGAGTGTCGTTAGACTCCATCTTTACGGTAAAGAGCTTCAGCGCCGCGGTATGCTCCTTGCCGTCGGTGTCGGTAAAGGCGTAAACGGCCTTGCCATCCTGATCCGTGGACTTGGTGTAGGCGGTGCCATTCTCAGCAGTGTAGACATAGCCGTCCTTGGGGACGATATACAGCAGGCCCTCGGAGAGGTCCACGGTGACGTCCTCCACCTGCTTGTCCTCCATCATGGCGATGAAATCGCTGTATTTGATGTTGATGTTGGAGGCCTGCTTTCCGGCGGACCCCATGTAGCTGCTGGTGCAGTAGAACACCAGCGTCAGCACCAACGCCCAGGCCACCAGCTTGACAGCGCCCAGCAGATTGCGGTTGCCCCGTCGGTTTTTATTGTTTTTATCGTTCTGGTCCATTGAGAACTCCTTTCAGAGTGTGTGAAATTAAAAAGCAGTATAGCACAACCTCCTTGAAACCACAAGGAAAAGAGACTGCCTTTTCATAAACTTTCTGTAAATTCAGACGCGCTAAGGCGGAACGATTTTTCAAATTCATCTTTATTGTGGACCGGTTCTGTGATATACTGTAAAAAATATACCCTGCAGATTTTGACAAATTCCGATCATGAGAGGATTTCAATATGACAGACGAAAGAAAAGACCAGCTGACCGCCGAGGCCGACGGCCTCATTGAAGGCCGCAACGCGGTGATCGAAGCCCTGCGGACGGAGGCCAGCATCGACAAAATTTTCATCCAGAAGGGTGAGGTGGACAAGACCCTGGGCCACATCGCCTCCAAGGCCCGGGCGGCGGGCATCGTGGTGGTGGAGGCCGACAGGCGGAAGCTGGACGGCATGAGCCGCACCCACGCCCATCAGGGCGTCATCGCTCTGGCAGCGGTGCGGGAGTACGTCAGTGTAGACGATATTCTGGCAGATGCCGCCGCCAAGAACGAGCCGCCCCTGATCGTGGTGTGCGACGAGATCTCCGACCCCCACAATCTGGGCGCCATCATCCGAACGGCTTATTGCGCCGGCGCTCACGGCGTGGTCATTCCCAAGCGCCGCAGTGCGGGTCTGACCAGCGTGGTGGCCAAGACCTCCGCAGGCGCGGTGTCTCACATGAAGGTGGCTCGGGTGCCCAATATCCCCTCCTTGCTGAAGGACCTGAAAAAGCAGGGGGTCTGGGTATTCGGCACGGCGGTCAACGGCACCACCGGCCTGTATGACGCGGACCTGAAGGGCGCCGCCGCCATCGTCATCGGCAGCGAGGGGGACGGCATGACCCGTCTGGCTGCCGAAAACTGCGATTTTCTGGTGAGCATCCCCATGAAGGGTGATCTGAATTCCCTGAACGCCAGCGCCTCGGCAGCGATCCTGCTGTATGAGGCCGTGCGTCAGCGGATGAACTGAGAAGTTTGGAGAGAACACGGTGTCAAAGGATGTCGAGAAAACAGAATACGGCACAGGCACCTGGGATACGCCGCCGTCTGACGAGGATTACACCTTAGAGGAAATTCTGGCGGAGTACGGCTCCAGCCGCCAGCAGAAGATCATGGAAGAGGTGGAACGGGAGACCGCTCCGGCAGAGCCGGATACGCCGCCCAAGGCACCGGCTCCTGAACAGCCTTCCGCCCCTAAACCGACAGAGACAGCCCCATCTCCAACGCCCAAATCGGCGATGGCCCTCTGGGAGGAACGGATCGCTGCGGCGACGCTGGAACAGGACGGGGAGGGCCCCCCTTGCCGACGATTCGGACCCGGAGGAAGAACCCCGGACAGATGACGGCCCGGAGCCGGAGGCTACCCGCTTCCTGAGTCTGGAAGAACTGGTAGGGACAACGGTAGGGGCCGTGATGGAGGAGCACCACGAAACGCTGCTGAAACCGAAACGGGGGCTGTTCTCCCGGAAGCGGCAGGAGGAAACGGAGCAGCTCTACGATTCCATGGAAGCCCCGGAGGAACCGGTAAAGCCTCTTACCGAGGCGGAGAGCATCGGGGAAGAACCGGAGCTTAGCGAGGTCGCGTCTGAGGAGCGGGAAGCCTATAAGAGCCGTCACCGGTCTCTGGGGTTTGCCTTTTTTACAGCGCTGGTGCCTATCGCCGCTATGGCGGCGGAGCAGTCCGGCGTCACGGTCCCCTTCTGGACCGGAGACCGGCAGATCCAAGGCGTTGCCATGCTGGCCTGTCTGCTGATCGAATTGGTGCTGTGCTGGCACGTGCCGGTGTACGCGATCCGGAAGCTGAGTGAAAAACGCTGCGTCAGCGCACTGCTGGTGTCGTTGGCGGTGCTGGCGGCGGTGGTGGACTGCGCGTTGTGGCTGCTTGTTCCGGGGCGGGGAGAAGCGCTTCCCTATACCGCTGCGGCGGGACTGGCGCTGTGCTTTGCCCAGTGGGGCATCAGCCGGGAAAGCCGGGGCAGCTATGATAGCTTCCGTTTGGCATCGCTGGACGATCACCCCCCTTACCTGGTCACGGAAACTCCAAGGGGTGCCTGCAAGCAGAGGGGAGACCTGCGGGGCTTTTACACCACCGCCATGCGGGATGATTATGCCTCCCGTCTTCAGACGGTGTTCCTGCCGGTGATTTTTATGGCCGCGCTGGTATTCGCGGGCCTGACCTCTTTGGGACGTGGACACGGAATTGACTTCCTGCGGAACTGGTCCGTGATCCTGACGGCGGGAGCCACCTGTTCCCTGCCGCTGTGCTGGAGCCTGCCATGGTCCCGGCTGACCCGCCGACAGCAGAAAAGCGGCTGTGCCGTGGCGGGATGGGACGGCGCGGCCCGGGTAGGAAAGCGCCGGGGCATGATCCTGACGGATACCGACCTGTTCCCGCCGGGGACCATCCGGCTCAACGGGGTGAAGGTCTACGGCGAGGAACTGGGAAAGGTGTCGGCTTATGCGGCGGCAGCCGCCCGTGCGGCGGGCTGCGGCCTGGAGCGGGTCTTTGAGGGACTGGCGGTGGGGGAGAACGCCCCACGGGAAACGGCTCAGGACCTGAGCTTCTATGAGCAGGGCGGCTTTGGCTGCACGATCCACGGGGAATCCGTCCTGTTGGGGACGGCCTCCTTCCTGCGGAAGCAGGATGTGCGGCTGCCCAGCAACATCAATCTGAAAACCGGCATTTTCCTGGCCATCGATCATCAGCTGGCGGCGGTGTTCGCCGTGAAGTACGAGGCGTCGGAAAATGTGGATTACGCGCTGCGGACCCTGCGCCGCAGCCGGATCACGCCGATTTTGGCAGTGCGGGACCCCAACATCACCCCGGCGCTGCTGAAGCGGAAGTTCTACAAGAAGATCAAGGTGGAGTATCCGCAGCTGACGGACCGGGTGGCCCTCAGCGAAGCGGAGGAGGACCGGGGCCTGCCCCGCGCCCTGCTGCTGCGGGAGGGCCTGCTGCCCTATGCCGAAGCGGTGGTGGGCAGCCGCCGTCTGCGGACGGCGGTGCGCCGGGCGACCTGGCTGTCCCTGGCGGGCAGCGCCGCCGGCGTTTTGCTGACGGCGTATCTGGTGTCTCTGGGGAAGTTCGATTTGCTCACCCCCTTGTCCCTGACGGTGTTTTTACTGCTGTGGACCCTGCCGGTGCTGCTGATGAGCGACTGGACCGGCCGATATTGACACTTGACAGAATAAAGTACCGGGAGGCAGGCTTTTTCCCTGCCTCCCGGTACTTTTTCGCGCTGTCCGGGACCAAAAGACTTTTTTTCAAGAAAAATGATTTTTGCGGGACCCCACAAAAATAGGCGACCCTTTTTGCCTACCCCTCCAAAATGTAAGATCTCACAAAATTCTTGTTGTATTGCCCATGAAAAAGCGGTATAATTAACACATTGAGTGAGTCTCAATGGTTGACAGATCTTTTATCGGCCCATTCGGGCCGTGTCAACAGCATCAACATAAGGAGTGGAACAAACATGAGCTATTCAGTACAGAACATCCGTAACGTCTGCCTGCTGGGTCACAGCGGCAGCGGTAAGACTTCTCTGGCAGAGAGCCTGCTGTTTATGACCGGCGCCATCGACCGTATGGGCAGAGTCGCGGACGGCAATACCGTTTGTGATTATGATCCCGAAGAGGTCAAGCGTCAGATTTCTCTGTCCACCGCTGTGGCGCCTATCGACTATAAGGGCTGCCGCATCAACGTGCTGGATACTCCGGGCGCATTCGACTTTTCCGGCGAAGTGATGGAGGCCCTCCGGGCCGCCGACGCCGCCATCATCGTGGCCTCCGCCAAGGACGGTGTGTCCGTGGGCGTTGAGAAGGCGTGGAAGTATTGCGAAGAGCGGAATATGCCCCGCTTTATCTATATCTCCAAGATCGACGAGGACCACAGCGACTATAACGCCACCTTTGATGCGCTCCGTGAGCGCTTCGGCAACAAGATCGCTCCCGTTGTGGTGCCTACGCTGGACGAAAACAAGAAAGTCACCGGCCTCATGGACATCCTGAATAAGCGCGCCTATGAGATGCAGGACGGCAAGCGTGTGGAGATCGAGCTGCCTGAGGATAAGGTGGCCGTCATCAACGAGTTCAACGATGCGCTGAAGGAATCCGTGGCGGAGACCAGCGAGGAATTCATGGAGCGCTTCTTCAACGGCGAGGACTTTACCTATGCGGAAATGGCGCAGGGCCTCCGTCAGGGCGTCCGTGAGCTGAGCGTTTTCCCGGTGCTGTGCGGCAGCGCCGTGGCTGATATGGGCACTCTGATGCTGCTGGACAACATCATGGAGCTGCTGCCCTCTCCTGAGCAGGGCAACTATCATAAGGCCACTCTGGCTGACGGCACCACCGAGGAATTCGTGGTGTCCGCCGGCGGCGTGCCCACGGCTTTCGTGTTCAAGACCATTTCCGACCAGTACGGCAAGTACTCCTTCGTGAAGGTCCTCTCCGGCAGCATCACGCCGGATATGACCATGGTCAACGCCCGTACCGGCGACAACGAGAAGCTGGGCCGCCTGTATACCATGCGGGGCAAGAAGGCCACCGAGGTCAAGGAGCTGGTGTGCGGCGATATCGGCGCCATCGCCAAGATGGATAAGGTCAAGACCGGCGATACCCTGTGCGACAGCCGTAAGGTCGTGGCGCTGAAGGGCATCCCCTTCGCTGAACCCTGCTACTCTGTGGCCATCGCCCCCAAGACCCGCGGCCAGGACGATAAGGTGGCTCAGGGCCTGAACCGTCTCAATGAGGAGGACCCCTCCTTCTCCGTGGTCAACAACGCCGAGACCCATCAGATGGTCCTCTCCGGCGCCGGCGATATGCAGGTGGATGTGCTGGTCAGTAAGCTCAAGACCCGCTTCAACGTGGAAGTGGAGCTGAGCCCTGTCCGCGTGGCTTACCGAGAGAAGATCCGCAAGACCGTGCAGAAGCAGGGCCGTCATAAGAAGCAGACCGGCGGCAGCGGCCAGTTCGGTGACGTGTGGATCCGCTTCGAGCCCCAGACCGAGCAGGATGACATGATCTTCGCTGAGGAAGTGTTCGGCGGCTCCGTGCCCAAGAACTATTTCCCCGCCGTGGAAAAGGGCCTGCGGGAGGCCTGCGTCCACGGTCCTCTGGCCGGTTATCCGGTGGTGAATCTGAAGGCCGTTCTGTATGATGGCTCCTATCACCCCGTTGACTCCTCCGAAATCGCATTCAAGACCGCCGCTCAGCTGGCCTACAAGGCCGCTCTGCCTGAGGCCAACCCCTGCCTGATGGAGCCTGTGGGCGAGTTGAAGGTCACTGTGCCTGACAGCTACATGGGCGACGTCATGGGTGACCTGAACAAGCGCCGGGGCCGCGTTATGGGAATGGACCCCGCCGGCAATGGCGAGCAGGTCATCACCGCTGAGGTCCCCATGGGCGAGATGAGCACCTATGCCATCGACCTCCGCTCCATGACCCAGTCCCGCGGCACCTTTACCCTGCACTTTGTCCGCTATGAGGATTGCCCTCCCGCGGCGCAGGAGAAGGCGATCGCTGAGGCTAAGGCCCGGAACGAGGAATAAGATCAACCAGTGTGGCCGGGGAAGCGATCGCTTTCCCGGCCGCTGTATCTGTGTGGGATAGTCCCAGGGCAGTTCAATAACTCTAACAAAGCGTGAACAATTTTAGGTTCTTTTAAAAAGTTGCATTTGCAACTTGCAAATAGAAACGATTCCTGATATACTACACTCACAAAGCAAAAAACGCTCAAGGAAAGAGCGAAGATAAGGTAATTATTTAAGGAGGATACATCTATGAAGAAGTGGGTCTGCAAGGTTTGCGGTTACATTTATGAGGGTCCCGAGGCTCCCGTCGAGTGCCCCGTCTGCCACGCCAAGAATGCGTTTGAAGAGGTCAAGGGCGAGCTGAAGCTGGCTGCTGAGCACAAGTTCGGCATCTACGCAGAGACCGTGAACTGAAATAAAAGGTTTTGGCTGACCTAAAAATCCAAAAGCCAATAAAGAAAGGAAACACTATGAAGACGAATATTGCTATCAACCGCAAAGAGAATACCTTGAGCATTTCTAATACGTTCTACAAGAAAGCCTCTCTCTACGGCACTCCCGAATACTATGAACTGCGTCAGGCAATGATTGAAAACCCTGAAATGAAGATTGTTTTTAAGAGTATCTGTAAAAAGACCTACAACGGCCTAACTTTCAAGGTAATGAAGTCTTACATTGAGGCCCAGCCCAACAGTGAAAAGCAGTTGAAGGTGTTCGAGGCGGTTAAGCGTATCGCAGAGATGAAGGGCAGTAAGTATCCCCTGACTAAGAAGTGGTTTCTGAACGCTTATCCCGAATACAAGGAAAATGAAGTCAAAGAGAATGAGACTGAAAAACTGGTTGCCGATTCTGACGAAGAGATTGAGGCTATGGCTAATGCTCAGTTAGCACTGGTTAGCTAAAAGAAAGTTGAAAAGGATTAGGAGGACATAGAAATGAAGAGTATGAAGGTCGATTTTGTGGCTAAGACCATCACCATTACCGCCGAGTGTGCCGAGAAGATGAATAACCCTGACACTACCGAATACAAAGCTATCCGTCAACTGTGTGCGGACTTCCCTGCTATGAAGATCGTCAAACG
>VOFG01000324.1_pt1 | contig 92000 bp, 109 predicted proteins | sample 5384171 | NCBI WGS metagenome assembly VOFG01 (sample SAMN12384726, study PRJNA508395) | human gut metagenome | isolation source: healthy gut F | host: Homo sapiens
AGTAGACCGTTTCAAAGGCGGTCGCCACATCGAACTGCTCCGCTTCAAACGGCAGCTCTGTCACGCTTGCCTGTTGCACGTTGCACCGTCCTGCCGCAATGGCTCTGGCATTGACTTTTCGCGCTTTTTTCCACGCTGACGGCTGAGTAGTCGATGCCCTGCACCCTGCCTTTGGGACACAGTTTCAACAGCGTTTTGATGTTCGCTCCACCGCCGCAGCCGCAGTCCAGTACCATGGCATCCGGGGCAGGCTGCAAAAATTGAAGTCCCCACGCTGCCATTGCGCTGTGTCCGAAGTTCATCATAGCAACCATGATCTTCCCGCTAAAGCCTACGGGCTTGCGGGTGTTTTCAAAGAAGGACATATCACACCTCCGATTTCACACATTCGACATAGGTCAGCGGGAAGGACGCTTCCAGCACAGCACTTTTTTCGCACCCTCCACCCGTTCTGCCGCAGAAAACTCAGATACTCCTCACTCGTCCACCTGCTATGCAGAGGGAATCCTGCCAATTTCATAAAATGGACTTTGATCCTTCCTCTAAGTGAATTTTCCGCATGAGTAAAGGTAGGCGCGATCAGCACACCATCGTCCTTCAGCACCCGTTTGATCTCTCGCAGTGATTTTTCTGGCTGAGGCACAATGTGCAGTGCGTTTGATACGATTACCACATCGAATGATTTGCCTGCGTATGGCAAAGAAAACATATCCTGCACGGAAAAATGCAGCTTCGCAGAGCAATTTCCCCGCTTGGCTTCTGCAATCATTTTTGGAGAGGCGTCCGTCGCCTCAATGCATGCCGCTACTTTTACGATATGCTTGGCGATCAGTCCCGTTCCGGTAGCCACCTCCAGCACTGTTTTGTCTTTCACGACCGGACGGATCAGCTCATACATTTTCTCGTATACTGCCCTGTCTTTTCGCATAAAGCAGTCATACAGACCTGCATTTCTGTCCCAGAAATTCTTGTGATCTTGCATTGCCGTCTCCCTTTTATAGTTAGACCACTCTAACCAGCACGCGCAGATCTGCAAGTTAGGTTCGGTTAACTCGTGTGTTTAAGAAAAGCCGCATTTCTGCGGCCTTTCGCCTTATTAAATAACTTCCTCCATGCACTGCACACCAGCGTTTTCAGCCACTGAGGATAACGATTCTCAATCTGCTCCTTGTGGAAACAGCCAAAATCTATTTTTTGCACCGTTGCAGTAGCCTTCGTTTTTTTGTCTATATTATACCGTGCTTGCTTCTGATTTGCAATGGTATAGTATTCTATTTTGTAATTTTCATCATACTATAACCCTAGGTGTGTGAAAATACCTCTGCTGTACGACGGCTTTTTTTCTTTTGCCGTCGTACGGCAGATTATTAGAAATATTGTGTTTGTTTTATTTTCTTGTCCATCCCTTTCAAAATGAGCGATGACAAAGTATCACTCACCTGAATAATGGCTCAATCACAAGGTCTTTGCCGAAAGCCAGCGTATAGCATATTTCCAGCTACTTCTTCAGCTCGCAATATAACTGTATGAGTGCCTGAGCCTTTGCCAGAAACTTCTCTGTCAAATACAGCTCTCAAATGTATGCGTGTGCGCCTTGCCGAAATACCCACATGTGCTCCGCATGACAAAATTGGGAAGCCAGAATCAGAATAGGCGTTGCCTTGGATTTTCGGATGGTAACTGAAAGCTGGTGAGAGTCCCGCTTTCCGATATGTACTATGATGCTACATACTTAAATTGATTTACGCGCTGTTACTATTTTTGCAACACTAAATATACCTGACCTGCAAAGTAGATTATCAATTGATTTTCATCAACATCAACACAAAACTCCGCACTGATGTCATCCTGTGTTACACAGATAGTATCTGTGTAACTGAAATGATAAGAAGCATTACCATGATATAAACCTGCTTCAGGAATGTCATTGTACAGTATTAGAGTGTCACTGTCTTGAACTGTAATTACATTTTCTGAATTGCTGTTTTTCCATGTGCCGATAATATTTTTTTCGTTTTGAGAAAGTTTAATTTTCTTGGCGCATACTACAACCAGAACAATCAAAATAACAGCCAAAAATAATATCATAAATACTTTCAACTTGCCATGAGTAATATGTTTTTTGTTCATTTCATTTCTTTCCTTTCATTTTACGAGATGTGCCTAATTCCCGATTGTCTTGAACTACATGCTCCCAGTTTTCAATTCTTTCACAATTTCAACCTTTTCAATACTTCGCAAAGAAAACAGCATTGCCGTTACTACTACAAGTGCAACCATAATAACAGCGATTCCGTATGCTCCCCAATTGATATAAAACACAAATGGGGTCATTCCTTTCGAAATCATGGAATACATGACATAATGAATGATTAAGCTGATCGGTATTGCAAATATCAGCGACTTCATGCCATATAATACAGATTCCAAAAGTAACATTTTCTTTAAACCACCAGATGTCATGCCAACAGATCGCAATACTGCAAACTCACTTCTACGGACATCTATGGTATTTGAAATCGTATTGCATACATTTAGTCCAATAATCATTGTCATTAAGACCGTGAAGATGCAAACCATCATTTTGAGAAGCATATATGTCTGGCGGGAATTTTCCGTTGTACTTGCCACATCAACCACTTGAAAAAATCCCGTATCCGCTAAACACTCCGCAACTTCTTCGTGCTGTGCTGTGTTAATGGTAAGTTCAATAACGGTATCATCATTCAGCAGCCACTGAAAAAAAGACATTGGAACAATCAAGACAGCTCTATCTTGAACAAATTGTGATTGAATACTCGCATTATTTCCATTCACAATATCTTGAACAATGACCGTTTTATTTGTATCGTCGCCGTATTCCAGTTCGATTTTACACCCATTTTCAAGCACAAACGGAGAACCAACTACAACACGATTTGGAGACGTACCATAATTCCCAGTTGCATGATTGAATAGTATTCCGTGATTTGGTTTGCCATCATATCCTGTATAATTCAAATCATTTTCTTTACAAATAGCGCGAAAATGTTCTTCATCAATACCCACAACATATAATTCTGCAAAGTTGCCATTTATAAAGTATCCCGCCATACCTGAATTGATATTTTCTTCCTCAAATGCAGCTGTCATGTATCGGGAAATACGATAGGATATGTCTGCTGAAATACCCTCATCAGAAATTGCTTTCGCAGCAGTTGCTAAATCTTTATACGGAACAGCAGCTTGAACATCTGTATAACTTGAACCATCTTCTTTCATATCCATAGATGTTTGAAAAAGCATAAAATCCGAAAAACTATACAAGGATAACCCAAGAACCACAGCTAAAAAAATAGAAAGCGTTATCGCACGAAAGCGTTTCGGATTCCGATGGATATTTTTTGAAGCCAACGATCCGTAGATTCCAAAAAATATTGACATTTGTTTTCCATGTGTTATCCATTTTTGCTTTACTTGATAAATGTTGGTTTGCTTCAATGTATCGATTACTGTAACTTTTGAAGCGATTTTTCCCGGAGTTTTACAAGCAAAAAACAAAGAACCAATACCTGAAATTGCTCCCAGGAGAAAAGGGAGCCAATAAATATATGTTTTAGCTCAATCATTCCAAAAGTAAAAGTGTCTTTAAAGGAAATCCGTATCATTGCCAGAACAACAACCGTTAAACCCAAACCAAATAACAGGCCCAATGGAATACCAATTATGCCAAGTAGAAAGGCTTCTATGGTAACGCTGGCTTTCTTCTGTTTACTTGTTGCACCGATACTCGCAAGCATACCAAGCTGCTTAATACGTTCCTGCAGAGAAATCGAAAGGACATTGCTAATCATGGCAGAGCAAGCAGCCATTAGCAATAAAATAACTACAGCAACAGCCGCAATCATCTTTACAGCTCCCTTACCCGCAGTCACACCATGATAAATGAGCAAATCAGAATGGAATGCTGACACAATACCACCAACTGCTTTTGCATTTTCTTCCGCTTCGGCGTATATAGACTTAGAAATATCCTTGCACTTTACAAATGCCGATAAATTAGTTTCATTATTGCTAATTCCGATATAAGCGTTAAAATCACTGGCTACTTTAGACCCATTCATTTCAGATACAATACCAACAATGGTATATGTCCGCTCCGCAGTATCTGGGTGAAAACTTTCCCTATCACCCAGATAATTTACTAATCCATATAACTCTGTGTCGATTTCGTCCCACACTCGCGTACCAAGTAAAAAGTTGTATCGTATCCCCAACAGAGAATGTAAGCCCATTATCGTCAATAAAATCTTGCGTTAAGACAATTTCATTTTCATTGAACGGGTAACGGCCTTCCAGTAAATATTGTTCCAGATAAAAATTTTCGACAAATGCATCGTTGATTTCTGCAATGGCAAGCAAATTTTTATTAGATGGTTCTCCGTAAAAACTACTTCCAGCGAAACGTAGCAACGACACATTCTCTATATTCTTTCCTTGCATAAGAGTTTCCGCTTGCTGCTGCGAGGTGAGTTCAATACGATACGCATAATCTCCACCGTATACGGCTTCTTTCTCTTGCAAAAAGCGAAGCATGGACCAGCCGCCACACAAGACAGCAGTCATCATACCTACCGAAAGAATGATCGTGAAAATCGTAAGAAATGCACTCTTTTTTGTTTTGTTGCAGTGTCCTTAATGTAAGGGTAAATATTGTTTCCATCAGCGAATCACCTCATCCCTGACAAGCTGACCATCCTGTATTTCCAAAATCCGATCTGCTTGTAAAGCGATTTCCCGGTCATGGGTAATCAGGACAATCGTTTGATGATAGGATTTATTAGAAGCTTTCAAAAGTTGCATGATTTCTTGTGTGTTTTGTGTATCCAGGTTTCCCGTAGGTTCATCAGCTAAGAGAATTGCAGGAGCGTTAATAAGCGCACGACCAATGGACACACGTTGTTGCTGCCCGCCTGAAAGCTGACTTGGCAAATGCTTTCTACGCTTTGTTAAGCCAAGTACCTCTAACAATTCTGCTAAACGCTTCTTATTTATTTTTCGCCCATCCAGCCTAATAGGCAAGGTAATATTTTCCTCTACATTCAAGACCGGAATCAAGTTATAGAACTGGTAAATCAGTCCTACTTGGCGTCTGCGAAACACGGCAAGTTGATCTTCCGTTTGTTCATACACACTTTGACCATCTACAATTACTTCGCCTGATGTGGGACGATCAATACCGCCGAGAATATGGAGCAAAGTGGATTTACCAGAGCCAGATGCGCCAATTATTGCAACAAATTCTCCTTTTTGCACTGAAAATGAAATATCAGTCAAGGCATTCACTGTGGTTTCACCTGTGTGGTATGTTTTGCAAACATTTTCAACTCTTAATATTTCCATTGTTGTTTCCTCCTGCTGAAAGTAATTCCGTACAATGATGAAATCATAGCAAATTTAAATAACTCTATTATTACGCTTTCATTACAAAAATGTCACTTTGCAAAAAAGGGATTGCATTATGCAACCCCTCTGTCAAAGAAAATTGTAAATTTTGCCCCACATGGCATTATGTTTTCAGCGATAATCCTTCCGTTCTGCTGCGTGATAATCGCTTTTGCTAAGGCCAAGCCAATCCCTGCCCCGTTTTTGCCGGAGTTCTTACCTCGATAGAAACGCTCAAATAAGTGTGGAATATCTTCCTCCGCTATGCCTGTTCCGCTATCGATAACACACAATTTCACATACATGGCATTTTCTTCAGCGCTGATTTTTACTTGTCCTCCATCGGGAGTAGATTCAATACAATTTTTTACAACATTAGACAAAGCTTCTGCAAGCCACTTGATATCCCCGTATAGTTGAATTTCCTCTATATCTGAAATATCCATTTTAATATTTTTAATATCCAGCATGATATCAAATGGCGCTGTTGCCTGCTGGACTAATTTTTCCACAGGAAAGGACTTATTTTCGAATTTGATTGTCCCTGCATCAAGACGCGACAGCTTTAATAAAACGTCAATCAGCCATTCCATACGTGACAACAGTAATAACTGTTCATGCAATAGTGAAGATTGCTGTTCGAAGTCAATACCTTCTTGTGAAAGCGCAGCATTCAATATTTCAAGAGAAGTCAGCGGTGTCTTTAATTGGTGGGAAATATCCGCCAAAGAATCCGCTAAATATTTTTTGTCTTTTTGCAGCTGTCCCGATTGCGCTAAAAGCCGTAATGTCATTTTTGAAATCTCATTTTCCAGAACAGCTAACTCTCCCTCACCATAATCGTCAAAACGAATACTTTCTTCACCATGTAATAGTCTATCAATATCCTGACTTAAAGAAGAAATCTTCATATAGCGGCGATATGTGAATATAAGGAAATAGCGGTGATGGCGCAGCCAGTTAAAAATGTAACCCAATAGAACTTCATGCAAAAGAAATAGCTTAAAACACTCCCAATCACCGTCACACCAATACAGAGCATTATTTAACATTCTACAACCTCAAAGGAGGGATTTTATGATAGAACAGCTCATTGCCGAAGCAACGGAATGTGATTTCAAAGTTGCTCTCGAAACAAAAAAGCCAAAAAGCTGGTTAAAAAGTGTCAGTGCCTTTTCCAATGGGATCGGCGGCACTCTGTTTTTCGGAGTCTCTGATGACCGGGAGCCTATCGGCTTGTCCGATGTTCAAAAGGATGCTGAAGCGATCAGCCGCTTAATCAAAGAACGTATCACACCATTACCACAGTTTATCTTAAAGCCATTGCAGGAAGATGGTAAAAACCTGTTGGCTCTGGAGATTTCTCCTGGTCGCAGCACCCCATACTATTACAAGGCAGACGGAGTAATGGAAGCATACATCCGTGTTGGAAATGAAAGCGTAATTGCACCGGATTACATTGTGAATGAACTGATCTTAAAGGGAACCAATCAGTCCTTTGACACCTTAACAACAGAAGCTGTGAAAAAGGATTACAGCTTCACACTCCTGGAGGCAACCTATCTGGAACGAACCGGCCTCCGCTTCGAGCCATCCGATTATGTCTCCTTCGGTTTGGCTGACAAAAATGGGTTCCTGACCAATGCCGGAAAACTCATGACCGATCAGCACACAGTTTATAACTCCCGTATGTTCTGTACCCGGTGGAATGGCTTGGAAAAAGGCTCTATCTTTGATGATGCGCTGGACGATAAGGAATACGAGGGGAATTTGATTTATTTACTGAAAAGCGGCAGTGAATTTATTCGCAATAATTCCAAAGTCCGTTTTGCCAAAGAAGCTCAGTATCGGGTAGACAAGCCGGATTATGCTGAACGAGCTGTAACAGAGGCTCTTGTCAACGCTCTCATCCATCGTGATTATATTGTGCTTGGCAGCGAAGTCCACATTGATATGTTTGATGATCGGGTGGAAATCACATCTCCGGGCGGTATGTTTGGCGGCGGCTCAATTCAGGAATACGATATTTACAGTATTCGTTCGATGCGACGAAACCCTGTGATCGCTGACCTGTTCCACCGCATGAAGTACATGGAACGCCGTGGAAGTGGTCTGCGCAAAATCGTCAGTGAAACTGAAAAGCTGCCTGGATACACAGAGGCATATAAGCCCGAATTTTCCTCAACAGCGACAGATTTCAGAGTCATCTTGAAAAATGTAAACTACAACTTAGAGGGTGACGCCCACCAAGTTATCCACCAAGTTATTGAACTATCAACGGTATCCAAACAGATTTTGACTTTTTGCACAACACCAAAATCCAAGAAAGAGCTTGCAGTATTTTGCGGCTTCAAAGATTTAAGAAACTTCACTTTGAAACATATCAATCCGCTTTTAGAATCCGGGCAATTAGAAATGACTATTCCCGATAAACCTAAAAGTCGCAATCAAAAATATATTACAGTTCGTTCCGAATAAACAGAGAAGCAGGGCATTGGGTCTCATCTCCCATTGTCCTGCTTCTTTTCATTCCAAATTATATTCACATCATTTACCCATACACCCAATCCTGTATCGCAAATTTCAAACTCTGCACCTTTCCCAGCAGCCAGATCGCAGCCAGCGGCAGCCCCATCGGGCTAATCAAAAATGCCATAACCAGCAAAATCACACCATTCTGCGGGGAATAGGTAATCAGCACAGCCACGCCAAGCAGAGCAATTACCGTGCTTAGTAGACCAAGCACCAGACCGGATATGTAGATCAGCCCCGTGCAGAGCCAGACAAAAAGCGTCAACACCAAAATGACCGGTGCAGTTACGATCATCAGCAGACATTTCAAAATCTTCATTTCTGTTCCTCCTTCCAACGCTCCAGATACTGTTTGCATAGGGCATCCGCTTCTCTCTCATCATCTTCCGTCACTTCCCGTTTTCCTTTGGTCAGTTCAATCTCCAGATAAGTCCGGTAATCATCGGCTAAGAGGTCGAACAGTTCCTTGGGAGTATGGCACACCTCGCCAGAGCAATAGTGAAAATCTTGGTCAAATTCAACTCTTACACATCCATGGCGGCTGATATAAACTTCTATGGTCTCGTCTGCGGTTAGGTAATCCGCAAAAATCTCCAGCACCTTTTCAAAGGTCAGCATCTGTTTTCACTCCTTTGCTACGCTTCTTATTCTACTCATATTATCCGGTACGGACAGGCAAAAGACAAGGATACAGACAAAAAGAAAAAGCGGAGGAAGGTGCGGCGAAGAAACGCCGTTCCTCCCTCCGCAAATGGAGTATCTATCCCTGTTATGAAAGTTTGGAGAGTTGGGTAAGGATTTCCTTCACACCCTCCCACAGTTGTTCCTGCCGCTGGGATATATCCTCCAAGTCAGCATTATAAACCCGCCCGGTCTCATGCACTTTGCGGGTCAGCTGGTTCAAGTTGTTGCTGCTTCGGCGCATCAAGGAGACCAACTCCTTCAGCTCTGGCAGTTCCAGCATGGCTTTCCAACTTCCTCCTTTGCGGCAGCCTGCTGCTGATAGAGGTTATCCAGCTGGGCCTTTGCCGCCTCCAGACGCTGGGACATCTGAGCGAGGGCATTGTCGATACGAGTAAGATTTCCGCGAGGGTCTGTACCAAGGGTTGCCCGGTGGGTCATCTGTCCTTTCAGCAGGAGCGTATACTCCTGTTTCCAAGCGGAAAATTCCACGGACATGGCATAGCCCCGGTAGCTGCCGATCTGCACCGGATCGGAGGTTTTGACCTCCTTGCAGGCATCCAAAAGGGCTGCACCGGCGTTCTCCTTATCGGTCAGCAGATCGCCGCGGATTTCCATACCAGCAAAACCGTCCTCCGGGTGCGGGTGAGCTGCCAAAACCTCCAGATCGGATTCAAAGCCCTTGATAAAGCCTTTGTGCTTTTCAATCTCCTCCGGGAAGTATTTGAGCAGCTGATCCTCCAGACGATACTGCTTGCTCTGGTGGTCGGCTTTCATCAGCTTCAGGCGGGATACCTCCACATCCAAATCCATACGCTCTTTGATACGGGGGTCTCCGGCACACAAAGCCTTGATCTCGGCAAAGGAAAGCGCCGTTTCGTCCACATCATCGCAGGAACGCACTGGTGATTTAGAAGTCATGATCTGACTGATAAATTTTTGCTTATTCTCCACCGTCTGCCAGAGGTATGCGTCAAAGGTTCCTTCGGTCACATAGCGGTACACATGGACAAGGGGGTTCTGGTTGCCCTGACGCTCGATACGGCCCTTGCGCTGGGCAAGGTCTCCCGGTCTCCACGGACAGTCCAGGTCATGAAGTGCCACCAGACGGTCCTGCACATTGGTGCCTGCGCCCATCTTGGCGGTGCTGCCTAAAAGGACACGCACCTGACCGGTACGGACTTTAGAGAACAGCTCCTTTTTCCGCACTTCGGTATTGGCTTCATGGATAAAAGCGATCTGGTCGGCAGGCATTCCCTGAGCAATGAGTTTCTGACGAATATCGTCATATACCGTAAAGACCGGTTCCTGCTCCGGCAGAGGCACAGCGCCTTCCAATGCGTGAAGCAGTGGATTATCCAGCGTTTTCGCCGCCTTGCTTGCAGGAGCTTTTGCCTGCGGTGTAGAAATGTCGCAGAACACCAGCTGGGTCAGCTTGTCAGCTTTGCCATCCCGCCAGATCTGCATGATGTTGTCCACGCACTGATTGACCTTTGTGCCAGGTTCATCCGGCAGCATCTGGTTGACGATTCTCTGGTCAAGCCCCAGCTTGCGGCCATCCGAGGTAATCTTGAGCATATTGTCCTGGGACGGGTCAACGGTTCCGCTGTGTACCAGCGATGCGCGCTCCGAAAGGGCCTTGACCATTTCCTGCTGATGTTCGGTAGGCTGCGCCACGATGTTGTGGTATTCCACCTCCGGGGTGGGCAGGTTCAGCTGATCGGCAGTCTTAATCCTAAGAAGCGCGGCGGCTTCCTCGTCGGTCATGCCCTTTGCTTCCGGCACAATGCTTTCAAAGACTGCGCCCCGTACAATCAGCCTGTGGCTGCGTGTTCGGCGTTCCTCTTTGGATAGCTTCTGACGCAACATCTTTTCCCGGTTTTCAAGCTGCCGGATTTTTTTCTTCCCGTCCTCAATCTCGGCGGTCAGTTCTTCAAGGGTTTTCGTTCTCGGCTTTGTCATGGCTGGTCGCTCCTTTCTGCCTGTTTGCAAAAGAAAAGAGCAGCCGTTTTCTGTGTGAAAATAGCTGCTCTTGGTGGGTGGGTTATTCAGTTGTTAGGGGGCTGTTGTCTGTGCGGCAAACTGAAATTTATCTTTCTAAAACCATTCTTGCCGCAACGACAGGAGATCCAAGTTCAATGATTTGCTCTCTGCCGTCAAAACGGTATCCACATCGTTCATAAAAACGGATGGCTTTTGTGTTTTCTTTCAGTACCCAGACTGCAATTTTCGAATGATCAGCAAGCTCTGAGAGCGCCGTCTGCATCAAGCGATACCCAATGCCTTTTCCGTAATACTGCGATAAAATATAAATAGCAAAAACTTCTCCGGCGTTCTCGAGTTCGTCATTGCGATATTTGCCAAAGCCGACGAATCCAATAACGGAATCGCCGTCTTTTGCGATGATGACATTATCCGTCCGACGAAAAGCAATTTTTTCGCACTTATCCAATGTCAGCGAGTCAAGATACCGTTGATCCACAATACCGGAATACGCTTCCTGCCAGGATTTCCAATGAACGTATGCTTTCCCTTTGATCTCGGCATCGGTTTCCATCTTTTTTATAACTATATTCATACGAGTTCACCTCTACAAAGCCCGATTTGTCTTTCTGTGTCGAAAGAATTATACCATACAGATGTGAACATTTCAATATCCTTTTAGCGGTTCAGCTGCATTGTCTTTTTGGCGTACTGCCGCGCCCTCTCCCGGCGTTCCTCGTTGTATGGGGCGGTCAGACGGAAGGAGAAACGCCCCTTGCGGATTTCAAACTCCATGCAGCCCGTGTCCGGGTCTGCGTCGGTCTGCTGGCAGATCGCCGGGTAACGGCGGCTATATGCAAGCAGACGCTTTTTCAAGTCGGTGTTGTGGGTGCGGATATGGATTAGCGGGTCTTTCTCATCAAACCAAATATCGGTGGTCTTTTCCTGCTTCGTAAGCCCTGTTCTCATAAACTCTCCTTTCTGCGCCCCTGTTACGCAGTAGGGGCATTTTTCGGGTGTTTTTCCCGGCTCTTGACTTGGGGAAAATGAGGATTTTCAAATAGAAACCGCCCGGACAGGGAATGGTTCGTCGGGGCGGCTGTTATCGCAAGATTTCTGTTTTTTCCGGCTCTTGACCGTCAGACGCGGATAAACGCGAACTGTCGGCAAGCACCAGTTTGAGCAACTTGTCGCGGAATGTTTCTGTGCTGCTGTGATTGAAAAATAACTCCGCAACAATGGTCTGCCCGTTCCTCTGGGTCGTGATGATACTGTCGGAGGTCTGTTCTGCCATAGGCGGCTCCTTTCTTTGGGCGTAAAGAGGGATTTCCCGTAGTTCGGAAAATCCCTCTTGGTTGACGGTTATTCTGTTTTACTGTGTGGGCTGTGCGGCGGCTGCCTGCGCCTTTTTCTTCGCCCGGTATTCCCGCGCTTTCATACGGTCATACTCCCGCTGCTTTTCAAGGTTTCGCGCCCGGTACTCCCTTGAATACTGCCGGTGGTATGCGCGGCTCTTTTCCTTTTTGGCTTCTTCGATTTCCTCCCGCATTTGCCGGATTTCCTGCTCGGTCGGCTCTGCAAGCTGTGTCACTTCATTCTCAAACTTGCCGATATAATTGAAATATATGCTGATGTGCTGGATTGCGTATCTCGCCCTTTTCTGGTCGCGCTCATGCACTTCAATCCGGCTGATAAACTCGTTGAGAATGGCGGGGGTAAGTTCGGTAAAGGCGGCATGGCGTTCCGTCAGCTTCAAAAACTTCTGCGCCCGTCCTCCCGCGTTCTCATAAGCGGATAGCTGCTCTTGGAGCGTGGCAAGCTCCGCTTTCAGCGCATAGTATTCTTCCGAATACTTCTGCGACATCTGCTCATAACGGTCTTGCGGGATCGTGCCGAGGGCGTTGTCCTCATAGAGCTTTTTCAGCACCTTGTCAATCTGTTCAAGGCGCGTCGTGATTTGCGGAATACGCTTCTGCTGCTTTTTGGTCTGGTCGGTCTGCTGCATGGCAAGGTTCTTTTTCACTAAGGCTTCAAACTCCGCCCGGTTGCTGATAGAATAGTCCTCGATTTTCTTCAGCACTTCCGCGATGGTCTGCATGAGCAAGTCCGCGTCCATGATGTGCGGGGAATGGCATTTGGGGTTCTTGGCTTTCCCCTTGTGGTACTCGCTGCAAAAAGCAACGTGCCGCTTGCCGCCGTTCCGGTAATCAATACGAATGTGCATTTTTGCGCCGCAGTCCTTACAGAAAAGCAAGCCGGACAGAGGGTGGATTTCCCCGTCCCCGTTGGGGCGTCTGACGGGTGCGTTTTCCAAAATCCGCTGTACGGTTTCAAAATCGCTGCGGCTGATAATCGACTCATGCACATTTTCTGTGATGTGCCACTGGCTCCGGTCTACATAGTGGTTACCTTATGGATATACGGCACAGGCGGTCGAAAAAGTGTAGACTTGTGGTAGTTCATCGATGAGCTGCACCTTGAAAACCAAATGACCGTCCGAAAAGGAATACCCCGGCAGGGGAAGCACCGCAAGGAGCCAACTTCTGGACACTTTGTCCAGAGGTCACTTCGGGACAACTTGTCCCGAAGCTGTGGGGAGCGTGCCAACGCCGGAACACGCCGCAGGAATGGGGCAGGAAGCCTTTTCGGGGAGAACGGCAACGGAAAGCAAAATGGAGGAAACACATGAGAGAGAACCCATATAAACGACTGCCGCCCATAGAGCGCAAGCAGGACAGTTCCCTTTACCGCATGACACCGGCACAGAGGAAACAGGCAAACGCCCTGATCCGCCGGGAGTGCTGTTGCTGTGAGGACGGCAACTGCATTGTCCTTGACGATGGGGACACCTGCACCTGCCCGCAGACGGTTTCTTTCTCGGTCTGCTGTAAGTGGTTCCGCTGGGCGGTTTTGCCGCTGGACGGGACGCTGGAGGCGGAGATTTTCCGGGATAAGGACACGAAACGCTGCGCCATATGCGGACAAGCCTTTCTCCCAAAATCCAACCGGGGGAAATACTGCCCGGATTGCGCCGCCAGGGTTCACAGGCGGCAGAAAACAGAAAGTGAACGGAAAAGGAGGTCGAGCGTGGACAGTTAGGGGCTGAAAAGTCCTTGATTTTCAAGGCTTTGCAAGCACAGAACAGGGGCAGGTAATAGAAACTACCGTCTACCCCCGAAAACGGGCTTCTAACCGTCCACAAAACACGATATGACAAACACCATTTATATCCATCAGCCGGAAAAGGCGGTCAGCTTTACCCGGCTTCCCAATTTCCTTTTTGAAGCCCCCACATTCACGCCTCTGTCCAATGAAGCGAAGATACTGTACGCCTTTATCCTGCGCCGGACAGACCTGTCCCGAAAAAACGGCTGGGCGGACGAGTACGGGCGCATTTACCTGTACTATCCAATCTGCGAGGTAGTCGCCCTGCTCCACTGTGGGCGGCAGAAAGCCGTCAATACCCTACGGGAATTGCAGTATGCGGGGCTGGTGGAGATCCAGAAGCAGGGCTGTGGAAAACCCAACCGCATTTTCCCAAAATCCTATGAAGCGGTTTCAAACACCGACTTCAAGAAGTCCGGTTATGGAACGCCGGAGGACTGAAAACCGCACTTGACAAGTACGAAAATCAACCCTCTTGGAGTACGAAAACCGGACGGTATATAGAAATACAAAGATAAAAAGATTGATTTTTATTCTATCCATTCCCTTCCTATCCGAGATATTTTCTGCGGGATTTTCCTGTGAAAAAAATCCCGGAAGGGAAAGGAACGGGGAAAGGAGTTTATGGCACAACACGCAATTTTGCGATTTGAAAAACACAAGGGCAATCCGGCAAGACCGCTGGAAGCCCATCACGAAAGGCAGAAAGAGCAGTATGCCAGCAACCCAGATATTGACACCAGCCGGAGCAAGTACAATTTCCATATCGTCAAGCCGGAGAGCCGCTATTACCTTTTCATTCAGAGCCGCATTGAACAGGCGGGGTGCCGCACCCGCAAGGACAGCACACGGTTTGTCGATACGCTGGTAACCGCCAGCCCGGAGTTTTTCAAGAGGAAATCCCCAAAGGAGATACAGGCGTTTTTCCAGAGGGCGGCGGACTTCCTCATTGACCGGGTAGGGCGGGAAAATATCGTGTCGGCGGTGGTACACATGGACGAGAAAACGCCCCACCTCCACTTAACTTTTGTTCCGCTGACAAAAGACAACCGCCTGTGTGCAAAGGAGATTATAGGGAACAGAGCCAACCTCACAAAATGGCAGGACGATTTTCACGCTTATATGGTGGAGAAATATCCTGACTTGGAGCGTGGGGAAAGCGCCAGCAAGACAGGCAGGAAGCATATCCCCACCCGTCTGTTCAAACAGGCGGTCAATCTCCAAACAGGCAAGAGCCATTGAAGCCACGCTGGGCGATATTACCCCGTTCAACGCCGGAAAGAAAAAAAGAGGAAGCCCTCTCCATGCTGAAAAAGTGGTTCCCGCAGATGGAGAATTTCTCCGGGCAACTGAAAAATACAAGGTCACAATCAATGACCTGTTAGCGGAAAATGAACAGTTGGAAGCCAGAGCCAAAGCCAGCGAAAAAGGCAAGATGAAAGATACGATGGAAAGGGCAAAGCTGAAAAGCGAACTGGACAATTTACAGCGTCTGGTTGACCGTATCCCGCCGGATATACTGGCGGAACTGAAACGGCAGAAGCGGCAGCATGGAAAGGAAAGGTGATTTTATAAGTACCACTATCAGATACAAAAAGGAAACCGAAGTCGTGACTTTTCAGGGAAAGGAAATCACGCTGGAAAATCTCTCCCCGGTGTTCACGCTGGAGCAGGAAGCGGCAAAACGCCGAGAGCTGGAACAGCAGCTTTATGAGGTGTTCCGCAAGTATGCCGACAAACGGCAGAGTGAGGAAGCCGGGGCATAAGGTTTTCCAAAGCCATCGTTGATTTGCGGGGCTGCTGGCGGTATAATAAAACTGTCAGCAGCTCCGTTTCTTTTTTAAGAAAAGGAGCGATAATATGAACAATCGAATAGACGCAATCTATGCAAGACAATCGGTAGACAAAAAGGATAGCATTTCCATTGAAAGCCAGATTGAGTTTTGCAAATACGAATTGAAAGGCGGGAACTGTAAGGAATACACAGACAAAGGGTACAGCGGCAAGAACACAGACCGTCCAAAGTTTCAAGAACTGGTGCGGGACATCAAGCGGGGCTTGATTGCAAAAGTCGTGGTTTACAAGCTCGACCGTATCAGCCGTTCCATTCTGGACTTTGCCAACATGATGGAACTGTTCCAGCAGTACAATGTGGAGTTTGTGTCCTCTACGGAAAAGTTTGATACCTCCACCCCAATGGGGCGGGCTATGCTGAATATCTGTATCGTGTTCGCCCAGCTTGAACGGGAAACGATACAGAAGCGGGTGACAGACGCTTACTATTCCCGCAGCCAGCGAGGGTTTAAGATGGGTGGAAAAGCTCCTTACGGCTTCCATACAGAGCCGATTAAGATGGACGGTATCAACACAAAGAAGCTGGTGGTAAACCCGGACGAAGCGGCAAATATCCTGCTGATGTTCGAGATGTACGCCCAGCCCACAACCTCTTACGGGGACATTACCCGGTACTTTGCCGAACAGGGAATTTTATTCAACGGCAAGGAACTAATACGCCCCACGCTGGCGCAGATGTTACGCAATCCCGTCTATGTGCAGGCAGACCTTGATGTGTACGAGTTTTTCAAAAGTCAGGGTACGGTCATCGTCAATGACGCCGCCGACTTTACGGGGACAAACGGCTGTTATCTGTATCAGGGACGGGATGTGAAGTCCAGCAAGAAAAACGATTTAAAAGACCAAATGCTGGTGCTGGCTCCCCATGAGGGCATTGTCCCGGCGGATATATGGCTGGCCTGCCGCAAGAAGCTGATGAACAACATGAAAATCCAGTCCGCCAGGAAAGCCACCCATACATGGCTGGCGGGAAAAATCAAGTGCGGAAACTGCGGGTATGCCCTTATGAGCATTAACAATCCTGTGGGAAAGCAATATCTCCGCTGCACAAAACGGCTGGACAATAAAAGCTGTGCCGGGTGCGGGAAAATCATCACTTCGGAACTGGAAACGGTTGTTTATCAGCAGATGGTAAAGAAACTGGCAAGCTACAAGACGCTGACAGGCAGAAAGAAAGCGGCAAAGGCAAACCCGAAAATTGCCGCCCTGCAAGTGGAACTTCTCCATGTGGACAGCGAGATTGAAAAGCTGGTGGACAGTCTGACGGGTGCAAACAATGTCCTGCTCTCCTATGTGAATGTGAAGATAACGGAACTGGACGGGCGCAAGCAGGAACTTCTGGCGAGGATAGCGGAACTGACGGTGGAAGCCATCAGCCCGGAACAGGTCAGCCAGATTTCCGGCTATCTCGACACTTGGGAGAATGTATCCTTTGACGACAAGCGGCGGGTGGTGGATTTGATGATTACCACCATAGCCGCCACAAGCGACAGCTTGAATATCACATGGAAAATCTGACGGGCGGAACACCTCCCGTCAGACCGTTACCCTGTGTAGTCCCTTGTAAACTGTACTTTTCGTCGATATTAATAATAGCATCTATTCTATTTCTATCGATAAAATCTATGGTCGTCGGACGATTACGCCAATTGGAATTCACTCAATGCCCCCCCTTTTTTTGATTAGCACTGGCACAATGTTTTGCAAATTATACCACACTTTCGTGCAAAATTAAAGTGCATATGCCGAAATGAGTTGAAAGTCATCAGCCCTTGCGCCGCAATAGACAAAGAATAAGAAAAATCCCTCTGAAATCAACGATTTCAGAGGGATTTTGGTCCGAGTAGTGCGGCTCGAACGCACGGTCTCCTGGTCCCAAACTTATCGGGAATACTTTTTCCGCTCGTTTATAGCGGTTTTCAGCGCTTTTTAATTTGTTTCACTTACTCTTTGGCGCTCTTATCTCCGCTGTTTCCGGGTGTTCCAGCGCCGTATGTGGTAATCTATGTGGTCAAAAACGCTTCCCGCCCGGTTTCCGGTGAACTTTCACCGATGCCGGATGGGAAGCGTTTCTCGTTGCTGTGTGGTCTGTATTGTAACTCTGAGGAGGGTGTTATGCAAGTGGTTTCTGCGCAGAACGCAGCTCAAAGTTTGCGGGGCTATAAACAAAGAAACAGGGGCTGACATGGTGGCACGCTTTATTGAAACTTAGCTGCCCAGGCAGCGAGTGCCTGATCGGATACGCCATTGACCAGCTTCCCGGCTTTCCAGTCCGCGTTCGGGCAAAGTTTTCTCAGCTCGTCCACGGTTTTTCCCATGCCGCTGCCGCCGGAGGTAGCAAAAGGCACCAGAGTCTTCCCGGAAAAATCATAGCTTTCCACGAAGGTATGGATGATATGGGGCGCAACATACCACCAAATCGGGAAACCGATGAACACCGTGTCGTAATCCACCATGTTGGGTATCGTTTCGGCGATTTCCGGGCGGGAGTCCGGGTCATTCATTTCCACGCTGCTGCGGCTCTTTTTGTCCATCCAGTTCAGGTCGGCGCTGGTATAAGGAATGGCGGGCCCGATTTCAAACAGGTCTGCGCCCGCAGCCTTTGCCAAACGTTCCGCAACCTTTTTCGTCGTGCCGCTTGCAGAAAAATAGGCTACCAGTTTTTTGCTCATTTCAGTATTTCTCCAATTCGTTATATTCTTCATCACTGACCGGCTCGCACCACTCGTTGGCGGTATCCTCTCCGGGGATCTCTGCGGCGATATGGGAGAACCAGCTGTCTTTCTTCGCGCCATGCCAATGCTTGACTTCGGGCGGGATAGTAATGACCGTACCGGGAGTCAGCGACACCGGCACTTTCCCCGCCTCCTGATACCACCCTTCACCGGCGGTGCAGATCAGCAGCTGGCCGCCGCCTTTTTTCGCGTGGTGGATATGCCAGTTATTCCGGCATCCCGGCTCAAAGGTGACATTTGCCAGGAAAAGCCCGCTTTCCGGCTTCGTCATCGGGTTCAGAAACGACTGTCCGCTGAAATACCGGGCATAGGCCGTATTTTCCGTCCCAAGGCCAAACACATTTTGCTGCGCGAATGCGTTTTGATCCATTGTTTTCATGATGTACGCCTCGTTTCCGTCTGTTTTTGCCCCTGAAGCAATCAACCTATATATTGCCGGAAGAACCCTTCCATCTTGTCAAAGGGGATCACATCCAGCCGGTCGTAGAGGTCGGTATGCACTGCGTCTGGAATGAGGAGCAGCTTCTTGTTGTCGCCGGTCAGCTTTTCAAAGGCGTCCCTGCTGAAGTAGCAGGAATGTGCCTTCTCTCCGTGGATCAGCAGCACCGCGCTGCGGATCTCGTGGCTGTACTGCAAAAGCGGCATATTCAGGAAAGGCAGCGTCGAGGTGACATTCCAGCCCTGGTTTGAGTTCAAGGACCGCGCATGATACCCACGGCTGGTCTTGTAATAGTCGTAGTAGTCTTTCACAAAGAAGGGTGCATCCTCCGGTAGCGGGTCCACAACGCCGCCCGCCCGGGCATAGGTCCCGCTTTTATAGTCGGCCGTCCGCTGAGCATTCAAGGCCCTGCGTTTTTCGTAGCGTGCTTCCTCGCTGTCCTCAGAGTCAAAGTACCCTTTGGCATTCACCCGGGTCATATCGTACATGGTGGAGGCGACGGTTGCCTTGATTCTGGTGTCATTGGCCGCCGCGTTCAGCGCCATGCCGCCCCAGCCACAGATGCCGATGATACCGATGCGCTCCGGGTCAACATTGTCCTGAACGGACAGGAAATCTACCGCTGCGGAGAAATCCTCCGTGTTGATGTCAGGAGAAGCCACATACCGGGGGCTGCCGCCGCTCTCTCCCGTAAAGGACGGGTCGAAAGCGATGGTCAGGAAGCCTCGCTCCGCCATGGCCTGTGCGTACAGCCCGGAGGACTGCTCTTTTACCGCGCCAAAGGGTCCGCTCACCGCAATGGCCGGGAGCTTTCCCTCCGCATTTTTCGGAACATACAGATTCGCCGCAAGGGTGATGCCGTAGCGGTTATGGAAGGTGACCTTGCTATGGTCTACTTTTTCACTTTTAGGAAATGTCTTGTCCCATTCCTGTGTCAAACTCAGTTGCTCCATACTCAGACCTCCTTACCCATCTGATAGGCTTTCTCCAGTGCCGGATGTCCGGCAATGTCGCCTACGCCGTTGACGCCGCCGGCAAAGACGGTGCCTGCCAGCTTACACCGTTCAAAGCAGTCCACCCAGCCCTGTACGGCTTTGACGGTTCCTTCCACCGTTTCTTCCCCATCCTCAGCCGCAGTTGCCAGAAGATATGCCTTGGTAAAGGCGTAATCGGAATCAAAGAGCGGGTTGGCACGATCCAGCATGGTCTTGAGCTGACCGCTGACGCTGTAATAGTAAACAGGTGTGGCAAATACCAGCACATCCGCATCGTGCATTTTGGCGGCAATCTCCACCGCGTCATCGTCGATCACGCAATGGCCAACCTTGAGACAAGCCAGACAGCCCTTGCAGAAACCGTAATTCTTCTCGCGAAGATAAACGGTTTCTACCTTGTGACCGGCTTCCTCAGCACCTTTTGCGAAGGATGCAGCCAGTGTTTCGGAATTGCTGCCCTTGCGGGGACTGGAAGAAATAATCAAAACATTCTCGCTCATAAAAAAACTCCTTTTTGTGTCTTGCATTGTGGTTGTTTTACTGATAAACTCATGATAGTACCTGAACCTGACTTTAGGTCAAGTATTATTTTTGAAATTTTTTCAGTTGTTTTGGAGGGAGTTCCATGTATACCATCGGCCAGGTATCCGAACTGTTTGGATTGCCCATATCCACACTGCGGTATTATGACAAGGAAGGGCTGTTCCCTACGATGCAAAGAGATTCCGGCATCCGAAAATTCGGAGAAAAAGAGCTGGAAGCCCTCCGGGTGATCGAGTGCCTGAAAAAGTCCGGCCTGGAAATCAAGGACATCAAACAGTTCATGGAGTGGTGCGTACAGGGCAGCGAAACCTATCCACAGCGGCGGGAACTATTCCTCCATCAGAAGGCGGCGGTGGAGGCGGAGATCGAGCGGATGAACCGGGTCCTGGACATGCTGCGCTTCAAGTGCTGGTATTATGAACAGGCAATCCAGGACGGAAACGAAGACCGTCTTTCCAGTTTGCAGCCAGAGGAAATGCCGGAGGAGATCCGGCGGGCATATGAAAATGCACACAGCACGGATGCGTAAAACGAAAAGTCCGGAGAGCGAACTGCTTGCTCTCCGGACTTTTTCACATTTTTAAAGCGCCCCGAAATGATACCTGGGCTTGCCCAAGCTCTTTTTGCCGTACTCGATGGCTTCCGCAGGGCAGCGGCAGATGCACGCCATACAGTGGGTGCAGTCGCCGCCCCAGACAGGTTTACCGTTTTGAATCGTGATGTTGTTTGTTGGGCAGAGCCTGGCACACTGACCGCAGCCAGTGCAGGCATCACCGGCCGTAAAGGCATTTGCTTTGACGAAGAAAGAATAGAAGATCGGATTCACCGGGCCGCTTATGAAGCGGTCGTAGAGGTTATTACGGGGCTGCGGGAACGCTTGATTCGCCGCGATGGCAGAGGTCACACGGTCAATGTCCGGCTCCGCCTTGGCAACAATCTGCCGCGCTTCCTCCGCCTGCGGCGCGTCGAACATGGCAATGTAATTTTCAGGCATGATGATCTGCGCCGTGCCCATATAGGTGAGCTGTTTCCCCTGGCAGAGCGTACGGTTATACCCCGCGGCATTGCCGATCTCACTGCCGCAGGTCATGACGAACCACACCTGCGACCCACAGGGGAAATCCGTTTCTGCCAGCCAATCCCGCACAATGCGCGGAATGCGCCACGCGTAAGTGGGCGTGACGATAACCAGGCGCTTATCGGATGTGACAGGCGAGCGATCACCCGCCTTGACGCAATCGTTCATGCTGAGGAGCTTGTCGCCCAGAGCTTCGGCAATGCGCTCTGCGATGTACCGACTGTTCCCGGTACCGGTGAAATAGAGTACCATGCTGGACCTCCTTACTGTCCGACGAAAGCCGCAATCGCTTCTGCGGTCTGCCGAACCTGTTCCTCGCCCGAAATGGTTGGGATTCCATCGCCATTCTGAGGGCCATAGCTGCCAAACTGGGCGTGACAGCCGCCGTCCAGAACGACTTCCGTGGTATCTGCTGGGAGATTTGCACGATTCTTTTCATAGGATTCCTGATTCATCACCCCGTCCTCCGAGCCATAGACAGAGAGTACCCGCAGGGCTGTGCCCGTGAGATCTTTTGTGGAATAAGCTGCCAACAGGATAAGTCCGTCGTAGTCCTCGTCATGGGCCGCAGCATAGCCCGCCGCCATAGCGCCGCCCAGAGAGTGTCCGGCTATGTACCAAGTGGTGACCTCCGGGTGTTCTTGTTGGAGTCCGTACGCAGCGTTTGCATCCAGAACAGCCAGATTGCCAGGCATCCACACCAGAGCGCAGAGAATCCCGTTTTCCGCACAGGCACGCATCAGGGGCGCATAGGCCGTATGCTCCACCTTGCCGCCGGGATAAAAGATCAGCCCTGCGGTCGGATCCTCGGGAACGAACCAGATCACATCCCCGTCCTGCTCTGTCTGCACGCTGTCCGTCTGATAGGCCATAGCCTCTAATGCTGTCTCATCGGCATGGTAATAATCGGACACATATGCATAGCCGCCGATTCCGATGACGAGAAGGACTGCCAGGCACACAGACAGGATGATTCTTGTCCTTCTCTTCATATGATGATTCCCTCGCAGTGGTCAATCTCGTGCTGAATGATCTCAGCCGTCCAGCCGGTGAAGGTCTTGAGCCGTGTTTGGAACTTCTCGTTCTGCCATTGCACCTTAATGGTCTGGAAACGCTTCGTGCGCCGCGTGCCGGTGAGGGACAGGCAGCCCTCCTCAGCCTCATACGCCCCGGACTGCTTGACGATGACGGGATTGAACATGACCATGTATTCGCCCTCGTTGTCAAAGGCGATGATGCGTTTGTTGACGCCGATCATATTCGCCGCCATGCCTACACAGCCATCCTTATGGGCGACCAGTGTATCCAGCAGATCCTGTGCTACGCCGAGATCCTCTGCCGTAGCAGGTTCAGCCCTCTGAGCCAGAAAAGACTCGTCTTTGCATATTTCACGAACCATTGTTGTTCTCCTTATCTGTTCTTCGCCTTATAGTCAGTGCCCCAGGCCCACATGGCGTCCAGAACCGGCTTCAAGCTATAGCCCGTCTCGGTGAGGGTATACTCCACTCTCGGCGGCACTTCAGCATAGACCTTGCGGGTGAGCAGGCCCTTCTCCTCCATGTCCCGGAGCTGGGCGGTCAGCACCTTCTGGGATACCGTACCGATGGACTTTTTCAGCTCGCCGAAGCGCTTGGTGCCGTCCATCAGATCCCGCAGGATCAGCACCTTCCATTTGTCCCCGATGAGCATCAGGGTAGTCTCCACCGGGCATGCAGGCAGTTCCATCCTATAACCTCCAATAGTTTCTTTTTGGTAACTACAGCACAATATTGTGCTTACTTTACAACTAATACTTTTGGCCTTATTCTAAAAGCAAGCAAGGCACAAGTCAAGCTGTAAAAACATTGGAGGTTTTATCATGAAAAAAGTTGTTGAATTTCTGACTACCAACCCGGTTCAGTATCTGGCCACTGTGGGCCGTGACGGGAAGGCCAAGTGCCGCCCCTTCATGTTTTGCTTTGAGCAGGACGGCAAGCTGTGGTTCTGCACCAACAACCAGAAGGATGTCTACAAGGATATGCAGGCCAACCCCTATGTGGAGGTCACTGTTTCCAGCCCCAGCTATACCTGGATCCGCCTGCACGGCAAGGTCGTGTTTGAGAACAATAGGACCGTCAAGGAGGGCTGCATGAACAATCCCATCGTCAAGGGCCAGTACCAGACCGCCGACAATCCCATCTTTGAGGTGTTTTATCTGGAAGATCCCCACGGCATCATCGCCGACTTCTCCGGCAATCCTCCCTACGAGTTCTGATCACTAATACCGCAATGCCCTGCAAGCGATTGCGGGGTATTGCGGTATTCATTTGAAACCGAGGAACAAAGATGGTACGATAACTTGGGGTGACGCTATGAACTACTTGAAATACCTGGTCGAGGAGATCCACACCACCGTCGTGGCCACCGTGGATGACACAGGGCTGCCTGTGACTGCCGCCATCGACATGATGAACTACGATGAGGATGGCCTGTACTTTCTGACCGCAAAAGGAAAAGGCTTCTATGACCGCCTGAAAAAGCGGGGAACGCTGGCGCTAACCGGCATGAAGGGAACAGACACCATGCACTGCGCCGCCCTTTCCATTCGCGGAAAGGTGCGGGAGCTGGGCGGCGAGTTGCTGCCCCGGCTGTTTGAAAAGAATCCTTACATGAACGAGATCTACCCGGACGCGGCATCCAGAAGCGCATTGACCGTCTTTGTCATCTATGAGGGCAGCGGTGAATGGTTTGATCTCTCCCGAAACCCCATTGAGCGTGCCAGCTTTACCTTTGGCGGCGCGGAGGAAGTGCAGGAGGGCTACTTTGTTTCGGATGCCTGTATCGGCTGCAAGCTCTGCTATTCCAAATGCCCGCAAAAGTGTATTGACATTTCTGGCAAGCCGGTGGTCATTCAGCAGCAGAACTGTCTGCATTGTGGCAACTGCTATGAAATCTGTCTGGCCAGAGCCATTGTGAAGCGAGGTTAAGATGAACCAGGCTGAAAAAAGAGTATTCCTCATCAAGCGGCTGCTGGATGAGGACAGGCGCTATCGCGGTATGGAAGTCCCAGCGGATTCCTATGAGCAGAAGCGTATGCTGCGTTCTCTGATGAACGTCCGTCACCCCAAAGCCATCGACGCCGAATTTCTGACCGTGCAGGACGAATACCTGCGTCAGGAGATTGAAGATGCAGGCATCACCCGCCTGGACGATTTGGAGCCGGTTTGCGGCGATTTCTACCTCTGGCAAGGCGACATCACCCGGCTGGAGTGCGGCGCCATCGTCAACGCGGCCAACAGCGGCATGACGGGCTGCTATGTGCCGTGCCACGCCTGCATCGACAACTGCATCCATACTTTCGCTGGCGTCCAGCTCCGGCTGGATTGTGCCCAGCTCATGGAACACCAGGGTCATGAGGAGCCTACCGGACAGGCCAAAATCACGAAAGCCTACAATCTGCCCTGCGACTATGTCCTGCATACCGTGGGCCCCATCATTGAGGGCCGTGTGACCCCGGAGGATGAGCGCCTGCTGGCCTCCTGCTACCGTTCCTGTCTGGAACTGGCCGGGCAAAACGACGTGGAAAGCATTGCGTTCTGCTGTATCTCCACCGGCGTGTTCCATTTCCCCAATCAGCGGGCCGCCGAGATCGCTGTAGAGGCTGTGCAAAAGTTTAAGGCGGAAACCGGAAGCAAAATGAAGGTGATTTTCAATGTTTTTAAGGATCTGGACCTCGAAATCTATCGGCGACTACTCACAGAAAATCGAGCGGCTGAAGGCTGAGCTACAAGGTGCAGACGCCATCCTCATCGGCGCTGGCTCCGGTCTTTCTACTTCTGCCGGTCTGACCTATGGCGGCGAGCGTTTTCTGAAGCACTTCTCCGACTTCCATGAAAAGTATGGTATCACGGATATGTATTCCGGTGGATTCTATCCCTTTCCCTCTCTGGAGGAATACTGGGCCTGGTGGAGCCGCCACATCTACTACAACCGTTATGATGTGACGCACGGTAAGCCCTATGCGGATTTGCTGGAGCTGGTCAGGAGCAGGAATTATTTTGTTTTGACAACCAATGTAGACCATCAGTTCCAGCTGGCTGGTTTTGATAAGACACGGCTGTTCTACACTCAGGGCGACTACGGCCTTTGGCAGTGCAGTGAACCGTGCCATCAGGCGACTTATGACAACGAGGCTGTTGTCCGCCGGATGATCGCAGAGCAAGCGGACATGCGTGTTCCCTCTGAGCTGATCCCGCACTGCCCCAAGTGCGGCAAGCCCATGACCATGAACTTACGCTGTGACGATACTTTCGCGCAGGATGCGGGTTGGTATGCCGCAGCCCATCAGTATGAGGATTTTTTGCATCGGTATGGGACTGACCGTATTCTGTTTCTGGAACTGGGCGTCGGCGGCAACACCCCTGGCATCATCAAAGTGCCGTTCCTGCGCATGACGGCGCAGAATCCCAGAGCCACCTACGCCTGCATCAATCTGGGCGAGGCCATCACTATGAAAGGGCTTAAAGCGCAGTCCATTCTGCTCGACGCTGATATTGGTAAGGTGTTGAGCAACCTGAGATAATCGAAAAGTATTAACGCAAAACGCTTCCCCCTTTAATCTTTGAGGAACATAGTGGTGTTGGTAAGTAGATATGTATCAAAATGTATTGACAAATTATATGGCGCGGTATATACTTAAGTATATACCGCGCCATATTTAAAGATCAAATCGCAACATTTATTTTTTTACAGCAAATTCCTACTATTTTTATATGTTTTTATTTGGCGTGTAAGGAAGCTTTCTATAACGAAGGCTGTGCTATTTCCATCAGAATAGTGTACTCAAAGAAAGTTGTATGATGCCCTCGTTTTGAAACATTTGTTTACATCCTATCCCCCGTAATTCATGTGTGTTTCCTACTTCAGCAGTGTCCGTAGATAGAGTCATAGATTTTACTCTCTCGTTGAATGAAAACATAGGGCACATAGTAGAAAATATGGTTACTCTGTTTCTGATCAACGATGGTTAGTGCAAATTAAATAACAATCGATGTAGCAACTGTTGGAAATAAGACATTTACTTAGCCAACGTTCAAATTAAAAGACTTCTTTTATCAGTCAGCGATGAGGCAACAAAAAAGGAAAAAATATGTTGGGATAATCCCATGGAGAATTCAAATGAAAAAGAATGACGCAAATACGAACAACATTGATACAGGAAGTAAGATTGCCAGCTTTAAAGTGAAGCAGAATATGCCATATGAATTCAAGGTAAATTATGCGCGAATAAGGGCCTGGGAATTCTATACTGAATGTGGGAAACGAGATTTAGACTGCTATGTGTCTGTTGGGGGCCTTGACAGCATCACCTTATTCTTTTTCTTAAAATCTATAGGAATAAATGTACCAGCAGTATCAGTCTCTTCTCTCGAGGATATTAGCATACAGAAAATCCATAGGGAGATAGGGGTTATTTCTTTACCCCCTGCAGTCAGAGAAGATGGCACACATTGGAATAAGCAAAAATTAATTCAAGAGTTTGGTTTTCCAGTGCTTTCCAAAGAAACTGCTCGCAAAATCGAATTGCTCCAAAATCCTACTCCAAACAACAAAACCGTAAGACATGCGATTGTCACAGGAGAAACTGGTGAGTATGGTGGATTCCAAAAACATTCAAGGATGAAACTTGCTCAGAAATGGCTTGAAAAATTCGGAGGACTGGAAAACGAAGAAGAGGGTGTAAATTATCAAATTGCACCATTTAAAGTGTCGTCAAAATGTTGTTATTACCTTAAAGAAAAGCCGTGTTCTGATTGGGCAAAAGAACACAATTGTGTTCCGTATTTAGGCTTGATGGCTTCAGAAGGAGGAAGAAGAGAGAAAGCTTTAATGCTGCATGGATGCAACTATTTTGGACAGGGAACAATTCGTTCTGCACCTTTTGCGATTTTTAATAGGCAAGACTTGTTGCAATTAGCTCTTGATTTAAAAGTTCCTGTTCCCGAAATCTATGGAAGCATATTAAAGGACGAACATGGACTCCTATACACTTCTGGAGAACAGCGAACTGGATGCTCCATGTGTGGATTTGGAATTCAACTTGAGAAACGCCCGCATCGCTTTGATCGTCTCCGAGAACGAAATTATAAAGAGTGGGACTTTTGGATGAACAGGTGCTGTGTTGACGAAAACGGAATACCATATGGATGGGGAAAAGTTTTAGATTATCTTGAAATTGGTTGGCAAGATATTCCGGATCCCCATAACAAAAAATAGCATTAATTTCAAACTATACTCCCGCAACAATTATACCTTGCCTCACTCTGGAAATTACGCGGAGACGAACGGGATCAAAAACGCTTCCTGCCTAAAACCGGCAACTCATTACCGGTCCAGGGCAGGAAGCGTCTCTCGTTTCCTGTCAGTTATACTGCAACTATGGCTAAGGGACTATTCAAATGTTTTCTGCACTGAGTGTACCTCAAATCTTGCAGAGCAATAAACAAAGAAATAGGGCTTCCCTTTTCTCTGTTGAGTCCCCAGAGTCATTTATAAAATAAGCGCTAAAAATCGTGCGAATTTATCATTTTCTTGCTTTTTCTGACTGACAGTGCTATTATTATAAATGATACTGTCAGTGTTGCAATAAGCCTCGGCAGTATGGCTATATTGACCCGATGCTCTGCCAAGCGGCAAAGCATTTTTCGTATATCGGTTTGGAGGAGATCATTTTATGGCTGTAAGTTATAAAAAACTCTGGAAGCTGCTCATCGACAAGGACATGAAGAAGAAGGATTTGTGTGTAAAGGCTGGCATCAGCCCGGCATCCGTAACAAAGATGGGGCGGAACGGCCATGTCACCACAGAAATTCTCCTAAAGATCTGTATGGCTCTGGATTGCCAGATAGAAGATATTATGGAGATTGTGCCGGATAATCATAACATTACTAATAGCGAGTCTTGATGAGCTGAAATACCGAGTGCCTTGATGATTTAAAGAAGTAGGCATTGCATTGGAAAACAGAGTCAAGATCTATTGTTTAGGTACCGCCTATTTCAAGAGTAGGGAGAGAACATAATGGCTTGTAATTTTATATCTGAGCTTAGTAGATTAAGAAAGCTTTCTATGGAGTCTGTAGAAAATACGGCTTCGTTTGATAAATTCAAAAAGTATCTCCATGTGCTACGTCCAGTAGAAGTGGATCTTCGCACACTATTGAACAGAGTAAACTCTGCAAACAAGAAAACTTTAATTCTCCTTTGTGGTAGTGCTGGAGATGGTAAGTCACATTTGATTTCTTATCTACGTAACGCAGATTCTGAACACCTTTTGGATACGTTCGAATTGTACAATGATGCAACTGAAAGCAGTGCACCTCTATTGACATCCATTGATACATTGGCGGAAAAATTAGCCCCCTTTAATGATGACAATTATCTGAAAGATGATGGTTTCAAGATGATCTTGGCGATCAATCTTGGCACCTTGAATAACTTTATAGAGTCGGAAAAAGGCCAGGCATTTTCTGCTTTGAAGAAATATGTCTATGCTCATGACATTTTCTCAACAGATGTTTGTCCCAACGAGTATCAAGAGGATAGCGTTTTTCAGCATGCCAGCTTTTCTGATTACCAAATATTTACGCTTAGAGAAGGCGGTGTGGGGACCGAATACTTAGAAGAACTGTTCGAAAAAGTATTCCGTCAAGATGAGGCAAACCCCTTTTTTAACGCATATACGGAAAATGCAAGTTGTACTTTATGTCAAAGATGCCCGGTACGGCATAACTTTGAATTTATGTCTTCACCCGTACATCAAAAAGCAATAATTAAAAAGATTGTTGAAGTTGTAATTAAAGACAAAGCGATCGTATCAACCAGAGAGATTCTGAACCTCCTTTATGATATTCTCGTGCATCCTGACTTTGATTACAACACAATGTGCAAAGCTGCAACTTCTGAAACCAAATACTTAACTAAGTATATCCAATGTACGACTCCTATGCTGTTATATGAGTTTGACGATATTTCACCATTGATCAATGCGATTCGTAAACATGATCTTTTAAAGGATCGTCAAGCTGATATGGATGTTGACATGACTCGTTTCCACTCTCTGGAGAACATCTATGAGGCTTTCATGGCTGCAACTGCTAACACCCCCTACGCAAAACTGAATGACACAACGAAAATTGCCGTTCTTGGCGGTATCAAGGCTGAGCTGAAGAAACTGGTGTATCGTTTTATTGTTAGAACAAAGGATATCAAGGGCGAATATCCAGTAAACGAACAGCAGCAACTTGATGAGTACCTTCAGTACTTGTATTATCAAAATAGTGGTAATGAGAAAAAACTCGGCAAATTGTATGATGCAACCAAAAAAAGCCATCATGAATTGGGATGGTCAATTTGATAGTGACACAATATGCATTGATGACTCTAATGAAAAGTTTTGGGTGTTGGAACAGCTTCTTATTAAACCAGCAATTTATAAGGCTCAGGCGTCTATAACAGGTGAGGTTCTCAGATTTTCAACTACACTAAAACTGCGATATCGTAAAGCAAACGATACTGAAATTGAAACCGCTGAAATCAGCATGGACTATGCTTTGTTTGAGATGGTCTCCGCGATGAAAGAAGGTTATCGCCCAACCGTACAAGACAAGAACCAGCACGCAGACTTTGTGAGCTTTGTTCAGCGGATAATCGAGTTTGGTAATAAGGCGTCGAGAATCGTGCTGGTCCCCAAAGAGAATGAACATGACTATAAAGTTATTTTTGAGCAGACTGACTTCGGATACGAGTTTAAGGTGGTGCAAGCATGATTTATACGTTAAGTGTCAATTCTTTTAATAACACTTTTGCGGTAAAAGAAAACGGAACAAAGCTTACCCACTTTAGCGGCAAAAGATTTAAACTATTCCCCTTTATAGCAAACAACAACAGCGATCCCATAAGGAATCTGGATGTGCTGGTTGGACGCTATTTGAGTCAGATTGAGCAAAAAGAACCTGTTCCTATCACAGCTGAAGAATTAATTAAGAAACTAAAAGATGACGATGAAACTGATATTCAACTTGGAATGGATACCATCTTTGAACAGGTCGTTCGTCACATGTTTTTTGACAAAGAAGGCCAGATCCGACCTATCAATTTAAGAATGCTGGCTCAAACACCTTGCGTGGAGTCGAATGAATGTAAGCTGGCGGATTATTTGGTTGATGTATTAGGTGATGTTGATACTCTTCAAAAGTATTTGATCAGCGCTTCTGAAAAAGTAGACGTGCAGAGCAATGTGCTTGAAAGATTTGCGGCCTCCAAACTGGAAACTAAGCCTTTAAGCAGAAGAAACGGGAATGAATATCAACGTATTACAAATGCTGTGCAACAGAAATTTGAGACGGATTTCGAGTACATATTGGGAGCAAGAAATCGCACTCGTGACTATCTGATTCCATTGCTTGAATTCTACTATTTTACCTATACCGCACAGGCGGCACTACAACTTAATCGTTTTTTGGATGGTGACCGAAATAGATGTATTCCCTTATATTTTTGCCTGGAATGGGAGAAAACGAGTCAGAGCAGGCGTTGTTTTAGCGAAGGATGGAATGTACTTCAAAATGCAGTAAAGCGCATTTTTGCACATGCAATCACTTTGGAAATTCTAAATCAGACGGAAGAAGACACCGAACCGGTAGATTACATTAAACTGCAAGAACTCATCAGTTGTGCTCCTGGAGAAGATCATAGGATCACGGAGCAGATTAAAGTCCTGACAGATTGCTACCGCAAAGCCATTTCCGATTGCCCTGAGATGACCGAGCTTTTGAGAGCAGATTCTCCGGATAGCGAAACAGCTGCTGAGGTCAAATTTTTATTTGAGAGCGTAAGACTACAGTTCGAGAATACTGCCAGAAGCCGGCCCTATTCTTCATATGCAGAAAAATTTGAGGAATACAGCAGAAAGTACCTTAAGCGGCGCGGCCGCAGCGGCATGATGCTAAACCTTTCCGAAGAAACATTGATTTTTCTAACGAAAATTTGTATCAAGGACCAAGAAAAAATGCGTTTAAATGATGTCTTTTCCGAATTTGAAGCTCGCGGTGTCTTTTTGGACAACCACTCCAAAATCGAAGTAATGCACTATTATGAGAAGCTCAATTTGATCGAAAAGAAGAGCGATAGTGGAGATGCACAATATGTTAAACGAATTCTATAAATACATTGCTAATAACACAATCGGTTTTTTTCAGAGTCACCAATCTGCAATTCGACCTGGAGAAAGATACTGTTTGCGATTGGATACAGAAGAAATGGTTGCCAGCGTGGATCAGGCGTTGCGCCAAAAAACATTAGTAGACAGCATCCAGGGCAATTATCAGTATGGAGATGTGTATAATACTTTCACAATCAAGCTGTCTGCTTCCACAGAAGTTGTTGTCGCATCCAAAATTAATGGCATGACCGATGACTTTTTAGCAACGCTGCGAAATGCGGAATTGACTGAAAAACACTTTCCGATCCTAATGATAACCCATTCTCCTATTGACACAATAACCAGCGGTACTGGTGATCTGGCGGCAAATGGTATGCCTTTCCACGTAGCATCGATTATATCTAAAATAAAAGAAGATATCAGATCTGCAGAGCTATCTGCAGCCGATCGGATTCTTCTTGAATTGGAGCTGGAACGAAAACAAGGAGATCGTTTTAGTGATAAATCGTCTCTTTTTGAGTACAGCAATTTGCTTACAGTTCTGGGGCGCGGGTATGTAGAAAAGAGTGATTTTTCTTCTTTTTCGTTGCTGTATGATGATAATTTGGCAGCGATTCCAGAGGAAAAAATCAAGAGTAGGCTACAAGATAACCACAATATCTTTGAGCGTATTGATCGAGAGGTCAAACACGGCAATATCGAAGATGCTTTGGATAAGGAATACGATAAATCCTTCATTGATCATCTGATTGTATCAAAAAAGAAGGGAGAGCCCTGGTATGAAGGCTACACCTATACAATGGTGAAGGCCTCTCACGACCGTCTCAAGAAAAAGCAAGACAATCCTCTTCAAATTGAAGATGAGGATATCGATATCTTCTCCGGATCTGCGATAGAATACGGTTTTCCCGTTAATACACTCACATTTATTCGAAACGACGGAGAAACAAAAGCTAAACAACGACGAAAGAATATCATTGTTTATAATCCAGATCAAAAAGCGGTCGTTACCGTTTTGCTAACAACCAACCTTTCCATCAAATCTTCCTGGGTGGAGTGTATTGGCGCAGACTATTCATTGGCTACCAAAGAAATGCGCATTAACATTAAATCGACCGGCTGTGCTTTTTCAAAAACAACCATTCAAGACCTCAATAACAATATCACTTATTTGATCAAAGTCTGTGTTCTAAACATCCTTCCGAAGTATTTGGAAGATATTCAAACCAACTATATTCTTGATGTACCAAAGAACATTAAGCGAGCCACAATTCAAGCGATTGGCTTAGATAAGAAGCTGGTTATTAATCCAGGATGTGAAACCCAAATTGTTGACATCATGAAGCCCGGTGGAGAATATGTCTGCAATTATAACCAGACACTGAGCCTGTCTCTTAATGAAGAAGACATGGATACAGATAACGGCTCCATTGATCTGAGGCTTAAGTGTGGAGCGATCGATATTCCGCTACAGATCAAAGACGAACCGATCAAACCTGTGGAACTAACTGGGATCAGCGCTTTCAAATGGAAACACAGGGAAAAACGTGGTCTTGAATATCGAGATGGAAAAATTATCTCTGGTACTACAGAGTTTTTTGCCAAATCTCCATTCAAAGACAGCCTTTCCAAAGAACACGATTTGATCAATAATGGCTGGCTGGCTGCTATTGATTCGATTTCTGGCTTGGAAGAATGTCAATTGGATGTTCCCAGCGCCATTAAGAATACTTATCAAGCGTTAATTTTGGAGTTTAAACGGTTACGGCAACTTCCAAGCCTTGCCTATTACTCTGGCAATTTGCGTACCTGCGCGGAGGCATATGTGGCAGCAGTTGAAGATGCGCTTCAGAAAATTCCTGCTGGCCAAACATTAACAAGTACACAGAATGACATTCTAATGCTTGGCTGTGTTATCAAGAACTTCGATGAACGTACGATTTCTATGAACCCATTACACCCGTTGAATGTTCTTTACCAGCTAACTTTGCTTGAGGAAGAGAGCGTCGGAGAGGTTCGTGATAACCTGATTGAAAAGCTTTCGGCTTTATATTTGTTGCCTTATATCAAAGACGCAGACAAAGCCCTGTATCATGCAATTGAACAGCGTCATTCTCCGGAATGGAGAATCTATGCACAGCTTGCTAACAAGAGATATCAAGGTGCAAGAAACTTTGTTCAGAAATTAGTATGCGATAAGATCTCACAATATATTGATCATTTTACATTCTTGTTTGATGATCTTGGCAATGATATGTTCTGTATCAATTTGGTCAACATGGGTGATTGCCGTGAAGTATTGCAGGGACTAATTCTGTTCTATTCAAAAGAGCTAAATAAAGAGGTTACGCCCGAAAACCTTAAGCGCTTTACAATTAATATTTATTGCCAGGCTGGTGACTACAACGAGTTCGCAGTTCTGTCGGATCAGAAGAAGCTTCGTGAATATATTGCAGTATATGGCAAAGATGTTGAAGACATCAGTGAAATGGCTTTGATCTTAAGCAAAAATATCCGTTGCTATTATCGGAATCCGAAAGAAGCCGAATATCATTATGCACACTTGACATTCTATGAAATGGAATCGTCTGAAGATAGCGGTGATAACCGAATGGATTCCATTACAACGGGTGTTGCTCTTGGTGGCTTAACCTCCGGTACCCCATCTGTACTGAACTCCGGATGGTACAAAACCGGTTTTGGCACAAAGCACATTGCCAATAACCGATTGATTCAAATGGCAAAAACATACAATGCCATGTTCCGTGTTGCGTTTTCTGGCAGTTCTTATGAGCCGGAATCTGCAATTTTCACGCAGATTGCCAGCGGCGAAGAAGGTCAGCTTGGTAAGATTTATTCTTCCTCCAATTGGGTCGTTTTTGTTGATCCTAAAGTCGATCTTTCGTTCTTTAAAGACAGCGACGAGGGCAATCAGGAATTAATGATCATTCACTACAGCGATCAATATACTTCCGCCAGCGGATATGATGATATTACTGTTACTCAAAAGTCAGAACAGTATGAGGAAATTATCCAAGAACATCTGAAGCGGAAGGGCGTTTTGGCACAAAAGGCAGATGTACACAACATTATTGGTTTGTTCAACGCAATTAATGGTGGCTGGATGCTCCGATTGATCTCGGCAAAAAAACTAACTGGCGCAGTAGATAGCAATTTTAGCCGCGAAAAAATGAGCATACTCTCTGCGGTTAAGCTGTGTATGGCGTACTATTCCCACAAAGACATTGTATGGATTCCAATTTCGCTTGAAGAGATGCTGCGTGTTTCTGGTGGTGCGGGCTATTCCCAGAAAGACGGCTTGCTATCAGCTAAAAACCTTGGATTTGAGAAAGGCGCCACAAGCGACGATCTTTTGATGGTTGGCATTGAGGGGCCCGCTAATGGCATCAAGGTCTATTTGCACCCGGTAGAAGTGAAGATTGGCCTGAATCCGTCCGTTGTAATCAACAAAGCAAAAGACCAAGTTCTTGCAACATACGCTGGTTTGTGGAAAGCACTTTGTCCGGATAGCGACTGTGATAATCTTGAGTGCAAGCTATCCAGAAATTTTTTGATGCAATTGGTCATTGTGTGCTGTGAAAAGATGAAGCTCTACAATGTCTATCCCGACGAACAATGGGATTTGGTATTAGAGGATTATCGCGAAGCCCTCATGAATGAACAGTATCGCTTTTCCACCGCAATGGATTCATTGCTTGGAAAAGGCACGGTTATTTCCTTCAAGGCTGATGTCTTAAATAAAAGTGGAGTAATCAGTGATGATGTGTGTCTCCTGGAATTCCCGGAAAAAATGGGCTCTGAATATATGATCAAATCTGCCAGCGAGATTGAAAAAGAACTCGACGGCGATACCGGAGATCTTCCCAGCAGACTGAAACACCTGTGTCTCAACGCCGAAGGCCCCATACCTCAATCTGAAATAGTAGAACAGCCTGGGAAGATGCATGAAACTGCCCCTGTTTCCTCTCTGATTCCTGCGCCTCAAGAAATGGAGCCGGAAACTGAGATCGAGGCCACTCCCAGCATTGTTACGCCAGTCGACGATGTCCAGGAGGCTCCCGCTGCAGTAGAAATCGATGATCGAAAAAGTATGGAAATTCTTTTTGGAACAGACACTGTAACAGGGCAAAAACTTCTTTGGATGCCAAATGATACGAACCAGGTATTCCATACCAACACAGGTATTATCGGCACGATGGGTACTGGTAAAACGCAGTTTACTAAATCCTTAATCACGCAACTCTATCGCGATCAAGCGCATAACTTTGACGGGACCCCGTTGGGCATTTTGATTTTTGACTACAAGGGAGACTATAACGAAAGTAAAGAGGACTTTATCAGAGCGACAAAAGCAACGGTCTTTAAACCGTATCATTTGCCGTTCAATCCGCTTGCTTTAACAAAATCCCGTGTATTCAAACCACTCCTTCCGATTCACACTGCGAATGCTTTTAAAGATACTTTGGCAAAGGTTTATGGCCTGGGTGCCAAACAGCAGAACACATTGTTTTCCTGTATTACAAAGGCCTATACCGCCAAAGGAATCGATGCAGGCGATCCTTCTACATGGGAAAACACTGCCCCAACTTTTGATATGGTATATAGCATTTATGCCAATGATGAGGAAATTAAGAAAAATGATTCTTTGGCAGCTGCAATGGATAAGCTGTATCAATTCCAAGTGTTCGAAGGTGATCCTTACAAAACTGAATCCCTGTTTGGCGCGCTGAACGGTGTTGTCGTAATTGACCTCTCTGGATATGATGCGGATATCCAGAGCTTGATCGTTGCAATTACACTTGATCTGTTCTATGTACAGATGCAGGCTGCTGGCTCAAGTAAGATGGATCAGCAATATCGACAACTTACTAAATTGATCTTGGTCGATGAGGCCGACAACTTTATGAGTGAAGGTTTCCCGTCCCTTAAAAAGATTCTAAAAGAAGGCCGAGAGTTTGGTGTTGGAACAATTTTGTCAACCCAATTTCTGAAGCATTTTGGTTCTACAGATGATGATTATGCTAAGTATATTCTGACTTGGGTCGTTCATAATGTAGCCGATTTGAAAACATCAGATGTTGAGTTTGTCTTTAAAACAGAATCAAAGGGCGTCGAAACGCAAAACCTGTTTAACGATATTAAGGGGCTGCAAAAGCACCATAGCATTGTGAAAATTGGTACATCTAAGCCTCGCTATATTGAGGACAAAGCGTTCTGGGAACTCTATAAAGAGCTTAAACTGGATTGACGAAACAGAAGAGAGATGGTATACTTAAGTAGGCTACTTGAGTATACCATCTCTAACTATATGGAGGTAGACTTGTATGGATTTTGTTTATCGTTTTCCTGTTGTAAAAGGTGTGCAGGCTACCCGGGAATACTATATTGCAATGATTCCTCTAAAGATGATTTCCAAATTGTTTCCTCAAGAAGATGAGTACGTTTTACCGGAATACCGAGCTCAAAGAAAGCTGAATACAGCCAGAATACCAGTAATCAGCAAATATATCCTCAATAACCGAGAAAGCTATGTGTTCTCCGCATTGGCGGCATCTATTGATGGCCAGTTCAAGTTTTGCCCCAGCGAGTATCCTGATGTCGGCCTGCTGGAAATATCCATGGACGCAAAATTGCTAATTAATGACGGGCAGCACCGCAAAGCAGCAATTTTGGAAGCAATCTCTGAAGATGAAAGCCTTCTAAACGAGACAATTTCTGTGGTGTTTTTTGAGGATCAGGGGTTGGCTCGTAGTCAGCAAATGTTTACTGATCTCAATAAGCATGCAGTGAAAACATCTAATTCCATTGCCGAACTTTATGATTCACGCGATCAACTTGCCGTGGTTACCAGAAATGTTATTTCTAAAATCAAGTTTCTCAACGCTTATACAGACAAAGAGAAAGATATTCTTGGCAAGTACTCATCCAACTTGTTTACTCTGAGCACTTTTTATAATGCAAACAAGCGAATCATTCGATCTGCTCCTATTACAAAGGAAAACGAAATGTTTTTGCTTCGATATTGGAGTTGTGTGTGTCAGAATATATTGCCCTGGAATGATCTTTATAATCACAATATCAGCAAAGTGGATCTGCGTGAGAATTATATTGTAACACAAGCTGTTATTATCCAGGTGCTTGGACGTCTGGGATACTATTTCTTTGCTAATAAAAACTATAGCATTGAAAGTTATCTCTGCAATCTACAAGGTATCAACTGGAAACGAGACTGCGATGATTGGAAACTAAGAACAATTCGAGCTAATGGAAGAATGATCAACAACGAAGAAGCGATTACATTAACATGTAATGTTTTGAAAGGCTATCTTGGCCTTCCATTAGATGAATTTGAACAGAGTAAAGAAAGCTCATTTTTGGATAGGAAGTAACATTTATGTTTGAAGAATATATAGCTATCAAAAAAGAAATGGAGCTTGTGTATCTCCATGATCAGCGTCCATGGATGATAGGATATAGCGGAGGTAAAGATTCCACCTTGCTCTGCCAGCTTGTTTTTGAAATGTTGGAGTCTTTACCCGAAGAGAATCGCTGGAAGCCGGTATATATCGTGACCTCGGATACGATGGTAGAAAACCCCATCGTGAAGACATATATGCATAAGATGAGTAAGGCAATCAACGAAGCAAGTACGGCAAAAAACTTGAACGTACAAGCTCATATCATCTACCCTGAGATACGTCAAACATTTTGGAGCCTTATGATTGGTCTTGGTTATCCTACCCCGGAACCTCCCGGTTTTAGATGGTGTACCGAACGCCTTAAAATTAACCCTTCCAACGCTTTTACATACGACACCATTAAAAAAGACGGAGAAATTGTAATTCTTCTCGGCGTTCGGAAAGCAGAGAGCGCTGCGAGATCTCGTAGTATTTCTTCACGTGAGATTGAAGGTAAACTTTTGACTCCCCATCCTCAGATTGCTAAAGCCTATGTATATAGCCCGCTGTCGGAGGTTCGAAATGAAAATGTATGGGAGTATCTCTTGCGCGGAGATGGAAAAAGCGCATGGAACACCGACAATCATTATCTATATAACCTGTATCAAGGTGAAAATCTTTCTGAAGAAGATAGCGTTGTCGGACAGGTAAATAAAGATAACATGAAAGTAACCGGTAATTCGCGTTTTGGCTGCTGGATTTGTACCATGGTCAAAGAAGACAAATCGCTTAAGAACTTTATTGATCATGGAGCTTCTGAGTTGATCCCTCTTCGAGATTTTCGAAATTGGCTTGTTGAATTACGTGCTACCCCCGAAGCAAGAGATTATAGAAGGAGAAACGGCTCTGTCTATCTGACGTCGAGTGGAGAATATGGCAGAGGCCCATTCACCATGGAGACTCGCAAGGAAATACTGAAACGGCTGATTCAGCTCGAAGTTGAAACCGGATTTGAGCTCATTACTCTCGAAGAATTAAAAATGATCGATAAGCTTTGGGAAGATGAAGGTGATCTATCTCGTCGTTCTTTAGTAGAAATCTATGCAGAGGTAAAAGGCCAAAAACTCCCCTGGGATAATTATAGAAAGGCAAAATATGACGAAGAGACAATCGATCTTTTACATAGCTTATGCGCAAAATATGAGGTTCCATTCGATTTGGTGTCTAAACTAATGATTTCTGTGGATAATTCAAAGTTCTATACCAGATCTGCGGTAACAGCGAAGAACGTAGAGAGAATTCTGAACGAGGGATGGCTTCATTTTGAGGCCATCAGAGAGGGCTTAAATCATGAGGATTAAAAATATCGAACTTCATAACTTTGGCTCTTATGGTGGCCATAATAGTTTCAATTTTGAGTCAGACATTCCAGAAGAACGCGTAGTTGTGATTGGCGGAAAAAATGGTACCGGAAAGACAACACTGTTTACCGCTATCCAGGTATGCCTCTATGGTAATTTTGCATTCGGTTTTAAGACAGCTGGAAAAAGGTATCTGAATGAGATCTACAATCTCATCAACAATCAGGTGCGTATTGATGAGAATGAGTCTGCGTTTATTGAAATCGGTTTCCAACAGGTAGACAACACCGACCTTTTCAACTATATAATACGTCGTTCTTGGTCTTGGCCTCAAAATGATATTCAAGAAAGCCTATCGGTTTGGCAAAATGGTCGTCAGCTCGAAGAAGACGAACTTTTGAACTTTCAAAACTACCTGATCCACTTGATTCCTCCGGATATGTTGAAGTTGTACTTTTTTGACGGAGAAAAAATTGCGGATTACTTTTTGGGTAATAAAGAAGTGAACATCCGCGATGCACTTATGGTACTCAGTGGAAATGACACTTTTGACATTTTATACGACCAGGTAAAGCGCGTACTAAAGATTTCCGAAAATGCACAAAGCGATGTTGCGCATGAATACTTAACAGCACAAGCTGAAATTGAGGAATATCAGCAGCAAGTTCAAGATCTGCAGCAAGAAATTGAATCGATCCAGGATAGTATTGAGAAATTAACAGCAGAAATTGAGTGCCATAAAAAGGAGTATTCTGATCATGGAGGTATTACTGTAGAGGAGTGGACAGATCTCCACAACCAACTTAAAGCTGAAGAGGAGAAACGCGAGAGATTGAACTGGCAGCGCAAAGCATTTGCCACGGATTCTCTCCCCTTTGTCATGCTTCCGGAGTTGGTCAACATGGTTCTTCCTCAGATGCAGGCCGAAAAAGAGCATCAGACATATCAAGCATTAAAGAAAAGTCTTGAGAAAGAAGATTTCGCAGTTGTCCTTGAAAACGCAGTTCGCGCAATTGGTAGCAATCATACTGAACAAGACTCACGCCACTTGTTAAAGAGTATTAGTGACTATCTTCTGGATAAGAAGTGGGAAAAATTTGAACCTCTATTTGGCCTATCAAGTGACGAAGAAGGTCAAGTTCGGTCTGTAATTAACCGAGTAAATACATTTGATCCTCGAGTTTTTGCACGTTCTCAAAAACGCATTAATATCTCTCTTGAAAAAAGCAAGGAAATCCGAGCCCGGCTTCAGACTTCAAGCATTGAAAACGTAGAAAGCTACATGCAGATTCTTTCTACACTTGAGGAAGAACTCAAAATTGCAGCTTTGAAAAGAACATGCGCAAGCGATTCTGGATATTAAGCAGTCTGATTTGGATCAGAAGGAAAGCAAACTGCGTAGCCTAAAAAAAGCTTTTGAAGAGCAGTTGAAAGTACACTCTGTGTCTTCTGTCTCAGAAAAGACATTGCTGCTTTTAGAAGAACTTCAGGATACCCTGTACTCAAACTTGATTCAACAAGTGGAGAGCGATCTAAACATAAAGTTTGAGGAGCTTATTCGCAAGAAAAACTTCTTTTCTCGGATCTATATTGATAAAAGCTTTTCTGTTCATATTCTCAGGAACGAAAAAATTAATACATCAGATTTAAGTTCACTGTTGCGGACAGGGAGTGTTTCTGTTGCAACAAATGTGCTGGGAGAAACTGCAATAACAACCTTGCAAGAACGTTACAAAGTAACCAATGTTGCTGAATTGCGAAAGGCTCTTTTTGATGAAACAGCAGCACAAATTCTTCTTCCTGTTGAGATCAGTAAAGATCGTCTGTCCAGTGGAGAAAAGCAGATTTTTGTTATGTCACTTTACTGGGCGATGATGAATCAGAGTAAGAATGAGCTTCCTTTTATCATTGATACACCATTCGCTCGAATTGATGCCGAACACAGAGCGAACATTACGGAGTATTTCTTTAAGGGATTAACAGGGCAATTACTAATTCTTTCTACAGACGAAGAGCTGTCCAGCAATCATTTGGAAGCCATGAGAAGTCAAATTTCTCATGTGTATATGCTGGAATATGGCCAAGATAAGCGTACTCATATTCGTGAAAATCAGTATTTCGAGGTGTAATTATGGCATTCAAATTAAAGACATCAAAAAAAACCGCCGAGATATTTGATCGCATCGAGGGCAGTGAGTGCTTGCCGTGCTATACGCTTGTGAAGCTTGCGATTGCACTTTCTTTGCGATCGAAAGAGCATCTTAAAGAAAGCGATTTTCACACAAATACGCTGGGACGAGAACTGAATCGACAGACTATAACCGGAGATGCGGACGCGCTTTATAAATGCCTTATGGAGTTGCATGCGCAAAAACATTTAACCGACGAAGAGTTCTTTCCCAGTTACGTAAAAGCACACATTGATCGGGGAGCTATTCTCTTGGATCAAGAGCAACGCTATGGCGGAAATTTCTTAGTCCATTTGACAGAATTAGAAAAAAGTCTATAGAGCAATCTCAATCATTAAATTATGCATTGAAAAAATATAGAGGCGATTATATGGGGCGACGGTTTAAATGGCATATGTTTTTCACATCATTTCTGCCGCTTTGGGTATCTATAATTATATGCGACATATGGAATCTTGTAGAAGACAGCTACATGACCTTAATCTCATTGAACAAGGACCCGACTGTATTTCAGAACACTTCTGAGCTGATAAAGAACTTTTTACTTGAGCATATAATTGAAGTTGGATCTGTGATGATTTTGGTTGCATATTCAATCATCTGTATGTGTCACATTAATAAGGTCATACGAAATCAAGAAAGCACAACTAATAAACCAGTGGGAAAAATTACGAAGGCGCGTCGAGCCAACAAGCTAACCGCCGAGTTTCTATTAGCCTATGTACTACCTATGATTGCCTTTGACTATAGTACATGGAAAGGGATTGTTTTGTTTCTGGTTTATTTTTATGTGCTAAGCTTTTTATGTATCCGAAATAACAATGTATACACAAATATCTTCTTTGAACTCAAAGACTACAAAATGTATGAGTGCGATATAGAATGCCGGATTTTAGATAAGACATCTAAACACATAAACTGCCTCGTAATAAGTAAACACAATCTAACACAGGCATTACCGAGAAAGATCCAATACTTTGATTTTGATAATTACATCTATATAGAAACAGGGGTGGATAAAGATGAGTAAAGATTTCCTTCTGGAGCAAATAAAAGCCTTAGTTCCAAATGAATACAGCATCGAGCTATATTTTTTAAAAATTGACAAGCGCAACCAGAACCCGTATTTTGTCTTTAAGCATACATTTAAAAACTCTAATTATCTCCCTGATTATATAAATGCATTACGGGATACCATCATCAAATACCAAATTCAGCCCATTGAGTATGTGCAGAAATATGATGGTCAGAATAGTAAAACATCCTGTGATAAACTTTCAGTCAATAGTCAATTAATAAGCGAACAATGGAACCATCTTTTTTCTTCCGTTGCAGGTGCACCGCGAGAACAAATTACTGGTAAATATCAGGGTTATCTCCTGAATTGCCAGCCTCAAAAAGATGGGCTTCCCTCCATCACCATCGTCAAAACAGGTAATCCATTGATCTCCCTTGCTAAGAAAGATTCGAAAGTGTTCAGGCATACAGCCTTAGATGAGCTTGAAGACCTTACTGATGAATTATGTCGGCTTTATCTTGTTGCAGACTTTATTGTTATTGGAGAAACAATGTACGCATTTAACCAAAAGTTCGAAGGAATATTCCGAATTGAAAAGACACTACATCGCCTTAAAATGCAGGCTGTAGAACAGATTATGGATACAGCGGCTTTTGTTAATGCAGAAAAGGTCCAGACATTTATGAGTCGATATACATCTCCTAAAACTTTTCTTACTTTGAGGGTACAGAGAGTTGAAAAGTTGAAGTCTTTTTCCGGAAGAGTTGAGATTGCGGAACTATTGGGCTTGAAAACAGATAAGGCAAAAATAATAATCGATGACCAAGAACAGGCTAATCAATTGATCAAGTATCTTTGCTATAAAATACTCCAAGATAAAGAAACAGATAACCTCATTGAAGTGAGCTCGGTGATCAACGAGGACGTGCTACACAAATAAAACCGGCATTGGAAATTCGTGTTGCCGGGAAAGAATGTGAAATGAAAATGCCGTTTGAAATAGTACGTAACGACATAACAAAAATGACTGTTGATGCCATCGTCAACGCCGCTAAAGAATCGCTTTTAGGCGGTGGCGGCGTGGATGGCTGTATACACCGAGCAGCGGGGCCAGAGCTGCTGACTGAGTGCCGAACTCTGGGCGGCTGCAAGACCGGTGACGCCAAGATCACCAGGGCGTACCGCCTGCCATGCAAGTATGTGATACATACAGTCGGCCCGGTATGGAACGGCGGTCAATACAGAGAAAAGGAAAAGCTCGTTTCCTGCTATCGGACGAGCCTTGCGCTGGCGAAGGCCAACAAGTGCGGAACTGTTGCGTTCCCGCTGATCTCTTCCGGAATCTACGGATATCCCAAGGACCAGGCGCTGCGCGTGGCGGTGGACACTATTGGCGAGTTCCTCATGGAAAACGATATGACGGTCTACATCGTCATCTTCGACCGCGCCGCCTATCAGATCAGCGGCAAGCTGTTCGCTGACATCGCCGAGTACATCGACGACCACTATGTGGATGAGCACACCGACTCCCGCCGTGAGCGTCTGCGCAGGCTGAACCGACTTGAGAGCAAGGCCAGCAGGGTCTGCGAAGATGCAACTCAAGACTTTATGGCCGCACCGTGCGCGCCCATGTCCATGAGCATTGTGGGCGGCAGTCTGGATGATATGCTGGACGAGTTGGATGCGGGTTTCTCCGAAACCCTGCTGAAGCTCATCGACCGCACCGGAAAAAAGGATTCGGAGATCTACAAGAAGGCCAATGTTGACCGGAAGCTGTTCTCCAAGATCCGCAACAACCCGGATTGCAAACCGTCCAAGACAACGGCTATTGCCTTTGCCATTGCACTGGAGCTGGACCTGGAGGAGACAAAGGACTTCATCGCCCGTGCCGGGTTTGCGCTGAGCCGCAGCAGTAAGTTCGATGTCATCATCGAGTATTTCATCAAGCAGAAAAACTACGATGTGTTCGCCATCAATGAAGTTTTGTTCGCTTTTGACCAGAGCTTGTTAGGAGCGTGATTTATGGTCATTGGAACAGTTGAAGAAATTGAGAGCCTTAAGGAAACGATTCTTATCAATGCTCAAAAGACAGTTGAACAACTAAGCGTGAAAATTGCGTCTTTACCAGCAATGAGTTTTTTGGCAGAGGTCAAGTTTGATGGCGTAGGAATTGATCCGCTCAAAGGAACGGAACTCAATTTTATAGAGCAGCTGAATCAAATGTTTTCTGATTTGGTGGTGCTCGAAGGCGCTCGCCGATTGTTGTGCCGATACCCGGAAAAGGCATTGAGCCTAAATCTGGGGCCTTCATCTGGATTTGACATTGACTCAATAGATGGCGAGATTGTTGCAGAATGCTTTGCGGTGACCACCGCCACCAGCAACAGAAAACTGGAGAAGGATTGCTCTAAACTTATGAGCAAAGCTCCTGCGAAGCAAAAGTACATTTATTTCTACTCTCGGAACGATACTGAAGAGAAGCTTCGGCGGACATATGATAAGTATCCGGAAATAGTATTTGTGAGAATTGCGAATTTTGCCTAATAGAGTTGTTTATCAAAGAGGTGATTACATTGGCACTTGGCGATAAGTACCATCGGTTTACGCAGTATCTGCAGATGAAACACGCAGAAGGGATGGACTCTATTACTCTTACTTTTCCTGAAATCGAAAAAATCTGGGGGGTTCCTATCTCAGATAGCATGTACAGATATGCATGGGCAAATGATAAAACGCAGAGCTATTCCGTTGGCTGGATGCGAGCCGACTATGTGGTAACAAAGTGTGATTTATCTGAAAAGAAAATTACCTTTTGTCATGACCCAAACAGGGCGGCCAACCTCTTGGAACGAGAGCGTGTAACATGCAGAAAGAAAAGCAAGGAGCTAAGAGTAAAAAGTCCAGAAGAAGTGCTCGGTTACCTGCCGATTACCGCCGAAAACCTTGAGAAATACAATCAATTGGTGGAGAACGATCCAGGGTATGGGACGGACGGGAAAATAATACATAATGTGCTTTCTGCATATCCCCTGAACAGTAATCGCGAAATTGTTGCATTAAAGATTTGCTTGATTGATGTAACAAATTCAACGCATCTGGGGACGCATAGAAGCAGAATATCGATAGATGAACTTGCGAAAATCATAATGGATATCCCCAACTTTGATGAACGCCTATCTTGTGGAGATCCCGGGCTAATCAATGAGCTTGCCAAGAGTAACGGGAAAATTAATCTATTTTCATTCGCATCAAAATATTGCTTATACCACAACAAAGAGGTATATGGTCGCGACGATTATTCCATATTTGATAGCGTTGTTGCAGAGACACTGCCGCACTACGTTCATGGATTATCTGCGGCAAAAATTGACAGTTGGAGATCAAACTTTGACTATAAAGCATTTGCTGATTGCATTCAAATGATTTTGGATGAGTATGGGATTGATATACCCAATAGGCGCAGAAAGTTCGATCTGTTTCTTTGGTATGCAAATAGAAAAAAGCAGATCCTATAGTGTAGTTCCCCAAAAATGTCGCCCGTTATGCGACCAAACTCTCCTTTGTCTGTGCGATACTGAATGCACAAAACAAAGGAGGGTTTTCACTATGACAGAATTGGTTTTTATCCTGGACCGGAGCGGCTCTATGAGCGGGCTGGAGAAGGACACCATCGGTGGTTTTAACTCCATGATTGAAAAGCAGAAGAAGGAAGCGGGCGAGGCGCTGGTCTCCACGGTGCTGTTCGACACCGAGAGCGTGGTCATCCACGACCGCCTGCCGCTGGACAGAGTGCCCCGCATGACCGAGAAAGAGTACTTCACCCGGGGCTGTATCGCTCTGCTGGACGCCGTCGGCGGTGCTATCCACCACATCGGCAACATCCATAAGTACGCCCGGAAGGAAGATGTGCCGGAGAAGACGATGTTCATCATCACCACCGACGGCTATGAAAACGCCAGCAAGCGCTATGACTACGAAAAGGTGCGGAAGATGATCGAGCGGCAGAAAGAAAAATACGGCTGGGAGTTTCTGTTCCTGGGTGCCAACATCGATGCCGCAGCGGAGGCCAGGCGCTTCGGCATCAGCGCCGACCGCGCGGTGAACTACAAATGCGACGAAGCCGGTACTGCGCTGAACTATGAGGTCATTAGTGAGGCAGTGTGTAGCATATGCGCATCCAGGCCGCTCAGCGCTGACTGGAACAAGCGTATCGACGAGGATGTTCAGAAGCGCGGAAAATGATGCGGGGTGTAGTTAACCCGCGAGCCCGCTCCAATGGCAGTCACAACCTAAAACAGCGGCTGAAATGTATTATTTCAGCCGCTGTTTTTCTGCAATGAGCAATTCGAACCCATCCCCGATGGACATGTCCCGGTCGATTTCGAGCCATTTGGAGGGGAAATCCGATGAAAATTGATGCGTTCCTCTCGTGACCCTTAAAACCGCAATCCACTCGCACTCACTACTCTGCACAAAGCGTAGAAAATGCGTAGATGGAGTCAAGTCTGCTGGACACAGCATAGTCTAAAAAGCACCAAATATCAAGGATTTCCGAGGACGGAAAGCCAAACGCTCCACACGATTTCGAATCGTATGGACAAGGTGCTTTCGAGATGACATAGGCGCTTATAGGAAGGTCAAATCCCTGATATCACAACGATTCCAGGGTACACAGCATGCAGGGCTTGGCCAGTAAAAGCATGAATTTCCCGCAAAGTGTAGAAAAAGTGTAGAAGTAAGAAGGACGAATAACCCTTTGAGTAACGATAGTTTCAGGCTCCCATACGGGAGCAAATGTGGTCGGTTGCCCGTCATTGACAAGTATCTCAGCTCCCAAATGATAAGGAGAAGCATATGGCAACAGACTACACCTACCTATACGAAGAATACCCGGAGGTCATCAGCGCCGACCAGCTTTACCGAATTTGTCATATCAGCAAGCGCAAAGCGAAATGGCTTCTGGAGCATGGATACATCCCCTGCGAGGACAGTGGAAAAAAGACCCGACGGTATAAAATCCGACTGAATGATGTAATAGACTATCTCCGCACACTTGAAGCTGCACCGGATTTGGTTGCGACACCCGTGGGAGCATTCAATGTCAAGCGCAAGCAACTCAATCCGGTCGCTCAGATATGCCAAAAGGAGTTTCAACGGTTCCTCTACAATATATGGACAGATGAAGCGGACATCCTACGAATCTCAGATGTGCAGGTATTGCTGGGGTATAGCGCTGGAACGATTAGGCAATGGATACTGCGAAAAGAGCTTCGTAGCACAAGGATTCCCTGTGGCATACAAGTAACTGCGAAGGAATGGCTGATTGACTTTACCGTAAGATATACCATCAAAAATCCCTCTCGCCTATCAGTAACACATAGGGAACTGGTAGAACAGCATTTCTGCGATTGCTCTCAAAAATGCAATTAGAAGCATACCCTCATTGCAAGCTGTCATACAAAAAAATAATATTCCAAGCTACAGACCGGAGTTTTTATACTTCGGCCTTATTTTTTTACAACAGGAGGATCGCTCACATGGACAACCAAAACACAAGTCGTCAGTTCCGCTACCTTGAAGAAGTCCGTATTCCCCTGCACCGTGCAGGCTTTGAAACCCTGCCGTTGGAGGGAGCGCAGTTGCCTGTCCTTTGGAACGGCACGCCCCTCTGCCGAATCACCGGCAAGGGCAGCGTGTTCTATCGGCGGGAGGATGCGGACACGTCCCAGGCAGAGGATGCCCTATATCGCGTCGAGGACATCGCCGCGAAGACGCTGGAGTATATGACCGCTATGGAAGCCGCCCCGCAGCTCAAAGCCAGCGGACTGGATGGCGACTACCGCATCCTCGCTGACTTTGGCGGCACGGTGCTGGCAGGCACTCCGAGCAAATACGGCGTTCAATTCGTCACATGGGATTGGGACTATGACCGCACGGGTGTGGTACACGGACACTACTTCATGGAGAAATATGACGAAGCCAAGCAGGACTTCGCCACACGCTCAGGACTTATCCAAAAGGAACAGCTTTTCAGCCCGGAACAGCTGACTGAGATATTCCGCTGCTGCGCCGATTCCGTGGATGAGGAATTCTTTGAGCTTACGGATACGCAGGAAGAAATGATCCGCGGAATCCAGCAGCAGATCAGGGTGTGCGTACCAGATCTGGACGAGCGCATCCGTCAGCAGGAGGAAGCATTGGAACGAGCCTCACAGGAACAGACAATGTAATAGCAGCATGGCATGGGCCGGAGTTTTAGCAATAAGACTCCGGCCCTTTTTATTTTCAAAAAAGGAGTTTGATTTGCTTGACGCGATATTTTATGAAGTTCACACCCCTGTTCGCCGCAGAGGTGCAGATGATGACGCCACCCCGTCATCATCCTCGCAGAAGCGGACGCATCCGCAGCAGCTTTCGCTACAGTGCCGACGATGTGCGCTGCAAAGACTGCACGAGATATGACAGCGGGCAACCCTGTCACCTGAATGAGTGCGTCTGTCTGGAGGAGCGCATCGAGGCCGGCGTGGTGGAGCTGAACGCTCTGGCGCGGGAGTGCTTCGGCGGGAGGCTGTTCCGTCCGCTGCAAAGACGGCTGCGAGATGAGCTGAACCGGCAGCCCTTTCGCTTCTTCCTCGGTGACGCCCACAGAGAACGATGGACGCATTGGAAAAACCGCTGCTACGGTATGTCCGGGCGCAATGCGGCTGCGCTGTTTCTGCTTACCGCCGATGAGGAGCTTTGGCAAAGAGTCCTATGGCATTTCGACAGCAGCGGCTTCGACTTCTCCGCCATTCGCCTCTCCGGTATTCACCCGGAGCTCTACAGCGTCTACCAGGCGGCGAAGGCCATTGCGGTAGGCTGCTGCAATATTACGCTCACAGACCTTGCGTCTCCGGAATTGGTCACAGATGAGGCGTTCCACCTGATCACCGGCGCACTGCTGATGGCCAAGTACGGAGATGCGGTTTTGAATTTGGAAAAAGGAGTTGACGAAACATGATAATACAAGCGGTGCTTGGCAATCCGCATCACCCGGAATACGGCGTGGCGACCATCCCCGTTCCCCATCCCCCGCGACCAGTACGCACACTGCATGGAGCTGTTGGAGGCGTTGGAGATCGGTGACGCGGTCAAGGCGGACTGCAAGGTGGAGGAAGTTGATAGCTTTTTCTCTGTACTCAAGCGCACGGAAATGCTCACGGTCAATGTGGAGGAGCTGAATTACCTCGCCAAACGGCTGGACAGCTTCGACACCGGCGAGGCCGCGCAGTTTCAGGCGATGGCCCACAAGCTGGAGCTGTTCGAGTTAAAGGATCTCATCAACCTGACCTTCTGCTGCCAGCAGGCCACGGTCATCAGCGACTTTTCTGACCTCGCCGCCATCGGCCGCGACCATTACATGAACCTGCACGGCGGCAGCGCAAGTGTGGATGAACTGAACAAACTGGATGGCGAGGAAACCGCACGGCAGCTCATCGAAAACGGCAGCGGCACGATCACCCCCTACGGCGTGGTCTATGACAACGGCATGAAGTTAGAGCAGATCTACGATGGCCGGTTCTTCCCTTGCTATTACTATGAGCCGAATGCCATCACCGTTGCGGTGACCTCCAAAAGTGAGCCGGAGGACACAGAGCATATCACATGGCTGTACCTCCCCATGGTGCAGGAGGAGATCGAGCGCGCCCTCCTTCGTGGGGGCATCACAGATCCATCGGAGATTCGCCTGAGCTTGGAGGACAGTCAGCTCCCCAATGAGGCGGATGTTCTTCTGGATATGGAGTACGAAACCCTCTCTGACCTCAACGAACTGGCAGAGGCGACGGATGGGTTATCAAAAGCGGATATGGAAAAGCTGGGCGCCGTGGTCATGCTGGCAGAGCCAAAGTCTGCGGCACAGATCAAAAACCTTGCAGAAAGCCTCGACCTCTTTGACTTTGCCCCCGGCGCACACTCTCCCGCCGAGTACGGCAAGTACATGATCCGCCAGTCCGGTCATTTCGACTATGACGAAAATCTCGACGCTTTTTACGACTATGAAAAGTATGGCACGGAGCGCATGAACGCGGAAGACGGGATGTTCACCAACCAGGGTTACATCGCGTACAAGGGCTATATCAGCATGGAGGAAGTGATGAACGGCAGCCAGAGCAGCCGCATGGAAATGGGAGGTTTTTCACGATGATTCTTTATCTGACTCACGGCAATGGCGAGGAAAGCATCCCGCTGGAATTGCCCGCAGCCTCTTCTCAGGTGGAGGAGATCGACATTCGGCTGGACGATATCTGTTCAGGAGAAGGAAATTTCCGCATTTCAGATGTAAAGAGCTCTGTAAAGGGACTCTGGCAGTTTATCCGAAGCGCAGACCTTCTTGACCCGGAAGACTTGGAAAAGCTGAATCGGCTCTCAAGGCAGATCGACACAATGAGCGAAAAGGAGCATCAGATATTTGCCGGCGCACTGTTGAGTGAATGTATCAGCAATCTCAACGATGTGCTGCAAACGGTTGAGTGCATTGGGCAGTACGGAATGATCCCGAAGGTGACCTGTGACCGGGAGCTTGGCGGGTATTTGGTGGAGCATGGCAAAATCGACTGCCCGGAGCATCTCAAGCCGTATTTGGACTATGTTGGCATCGGCGCGGAGTTTTACAGCAATTGCGGCGGCGCGTACACCTTGGATGGGTATGTAGTTCGAAAAGAACATCTGCCACACTATTCCCAAGCACCAGAGCCTTGGCGGGATGAGAGCAGGGATGAAATGCTCCGCATGACGCTGCGTGCCGATGGAAAGCCGGACTACACCCTCGTCCTCCCCGCTGACGAGGAATACCTCGACGCTGTGAGGGCTTACCTTGATATTGATGTTTTCGCGGACGCCATGCTCTGCGATATTCGCTTCAAGGTGCCATACATCGGTGAGCTGATCCGTGATACGGATTGCCCCGCCGTGGAGGATTACAACGATTTTGCCGAAGCCTTGGAGGACATCTGGCAGAAGGACGGGATGCTTCTGACCTACGCCGCCGTGCTGGAGGCTGAGCAGCCGGATACGCTGCGCGGAGCCTGTGAGCTCCTGCGAAATCTGGACAACTACCGGCGCATCACGGAGGGCGCCTACGGTTACGGTCAGCAGCGATTGCAGGAAACGCTGGGGCTGGATGATAAAGCCATCTACGAGCTGGACGGCTACATGGATTTTGAGCAATACGGTCAGGATTGTATGGAAAACGACTGTGTGACGGAAACGGAGTTCGGCCTGCTGCGCCGCTTGGAGCCGCCGTTTCCAGAGCAGCGGCAGGGGCAGAGGATGATGTAAGCGAAAGCGGCTCGATCCAAATGAAACGAGCCGCTTGATAAGGAGACAAACCGGAAGTTCTCAATCTGTGAAAATATTTAATCTAATCGCTTTCACTCTGTAAGCACTCCTTTTCAAATTTCTGCTTAACGATTTCTTTTTCCTGTATTTTCTGTCCCTCGGATTTCCTCATGATAGAAATAATCCACGATTACCGGATGTCCCTGCGGGACTCTGCCATAAGGCATTTCATTATCCACAAAGGGACAATCATACTTCTTAGCCATTTCCTCAGCTTTTACTTCAAGCGCTTCAAAGTAGCTGCGGTTATGCTTGTTATAGATCTCGTCGTAAAGTGGTACAAGATCAGGATGTTTTCCGGCGATATAATCCATGATCGTCTTTTTGAAGCCGCCCCGAAGATTGAGGTTTTCAAGCCAGAACAGATCGCACTGATCCTTTACCCGCTCAAAAATGGCTTCAAAGTCCGTGATACCGGGAAATGCCGGGGATACGAAACAGACAGTACGGATCCCTGCTTCATATACCTGCTTCATAGCAGCGATACGCCGCTCAATGCTCGAAGCAGAGTCCATATCGTTCTTGAAATTTTCATCCAGTGTGTTGATCGACCATGAAACGGTTACTCGTCCAAGCTTTTTCAGCAGATCAATATCCCGTACCACAAGATCAGACTTTGTGCAGATCAGAATATCTGCGTCACTGCCAATCAGCTGCTCCAGAAGCTTTCTGGTATTCCTGAATTGCTCCTCCTGTGGATTGTAGCCATCTGTCACAGAACCGATGACCACTCGCTGTCCGGCATATTTCTTCGGATTTTTAATTTCGGGCCAATGCTTCACATCAAGGAATGTGCCCCATTCCTCCGTGTGTCCGGTAAAGCGCTTCATAAAAGAAGCATAGCAATACTTGCAGGCATGTGTACAGCCCACATAGGGATTGACCGAGTAACCGCCTACCGGCAGACTGGACTTGGTCATGATGTTCTTTGTTTCCACCTCACGAATGAGGATTCCATTGATTACTTCTTCCATGATCTCTGTACCTCTAACACTTTATTAAATTCTTCCGGCATTTCCTGAATCATATTTTCATCCCCTATGATAGGGACAAGGTCTTCCTTCATAAACACCGGAACACCGAGCTTATGTGCCTGGTTCGTCAGAGACCATGCCCATTCCGGCTCCGTATGAATCTTCCTGCTCTGAGCTCCGGTCATGGTGCCGACAACGATCCAGTTGATTCCGGAAAGGTCAACTGTGCCGGGATCGTCGAATAACGGTTCAAAGGTAACATGGTAATGCTTTGCTCTGACATTTTTCCGAAGGGCGTCGATACGCCACAGTTCTGCTTTCCTCGTCACCGTAACGCCAAACCATGCGTTTTCCAGATCGGTATCAAAATCCAGCAGATCGGGGCGCTTGGTAAGGAACAGGAACTGATGCTGTGGATTTTCACGGATCTTTGCAAATACCTCGTCTCTCCATTCCGGCTTCCATCCGGAGAGATCGCTCATGCCGGTAAGAAGAAAGTTTTGCGGACGTTTCTTTTCCATCATCCTGAGCTTACCCGGAAAGAAATCAGGATCAGCAAAGTCATCGATCATATGCCAGCGTTTCACGTTGTTGCGGGCATAGCAATATGCACACCCCACTGTGCAGCCGATGACGAGATTCATGTTCTGAATCTGATCTTTGATACAAATACTCATGACTTCTGCCACTCCTCAAGATTCTTTCTGATGCGGTCGAGGCATTCCTCAAACCGGGTAATTTCTTCCTCTGAAAAACCCTTGTAGTAAATGCTGCCCATCTCATCAGATACAGAATCGTACTCGCCCTTTAAGGCATGTGCTTTCTCAGTCAGAAACAGGAGTGTTTTCCTTTTGTCCGTTTCAGACTGAACACGGCTTATCAGTCCTTGATTTTCCATTCTTTCCAGCATCGTCGTAAGAGATGTTATCGCTAATCCGCATTTGACCGAGAGTGACCTGATCGAGATTCCATCCTCCTGCCACAGCACATAAAGAATACGCCCCTGGGCTCCATTAAACGCATCGATATTTTTTTCGCTGAGAATCTTCTCAAAAATCCGGTCACCAAGCTGTTTTATTTTGGTGACAAGAAATCCGCCATTTGTTTTCATGTAAAAGCTCCTATATAGTAGTTTATAAAATCATACTATATAGGAGCTTTATTGTCAAGAGCTTGTATGTTTGAATAGAGGTAAACTGAAAGTTGTATTACACTGCCATATAAATGTATTGATCTTGATAAAGAGTGTTCCGTAGGAGTTCCACATCATTTCCGATGAAAGCCCTTGCCTTTTCCGGCTCAAGCTCCAGCTCCTCCATACACATTACGATGTCCTCCCGCATCGTGTGTATTCGTAGGTATGATTGAGGATTTCGGACGGCTCCTGATGCAGTAGCCAGTCCCGGTATTTGTCCTGCTCGGCTTTCATTTTCTCGTAAAGTCGAGCGTTGTAATCTGTTTCGTTCATAACGAACACCTCCTTCAAAATAGAAATAGCCGCCTGATTTCTTTTGAAAACCAAGCGGCTATGTACGCTATATTCAGTTCGACAAAATTGAATTTATATGTCTATTTCAAAAATCAAATCCATGTCTTTGATTTTTCCATAATCAGATATAACCGTTGGAATATATCCTACATAACGATACCCTTTCTTTACATATTCATCAATAATCTGCCTGTGCTCTTCCGATTTAGCTCCAACTAATTTCCCTATATGCACAGAAACATATTCATATTTTTTCATTGCATAACACCTCCAACTTCCGATTTGTCAGCCACATCATAGCATATCCCCCAGTAATGTGTAAAGCCAAATTCCACACCGAAAGGAGTCTTAACCTTGAAAGATGCAACACAACTTCATATCCGACCTGCCCGCCCGGAGGAGGCGGGCTTATTTTATACCCCGCACCCCGAAGAAGATAAGCGGCTGGGTACCGTTGGCCATGTCCGCATGGACTTCGGGCGCAGCGGCAATGAGTTCTGGCACACATGGTGGCCCCGCGGCCCGGAGGAGCTGAACAGCCCCGCATTCAAGCTGGAGCTGCAGGAGGTCGTGGGCACGCTGCGGGAGAGTGTGCTGAAAAGCCGCTTCGCTATGGAGCGTTTCTGCTATGAACACGGCGGGAAAATCAGCGGTGGCTGGACACAAAACTACGGCTACATCGTGGAAACCGCGCATTACCGGTACTGCCTGCGCTGCAATCCGTCCCCTGGAGATTATAACTGCTACTGTACGGCCTATGATCTGGATGTCCAGCGGCAGAACATGGCGCGGGACAAGCCCCTGGTGGGCCGTGTGTCCTATGCCAATGGCGATGCACAGGAATTTACCGATGCCGAAGCCTTTCTCCAGTGTGTGAGGGAAGAACTTCCGTATCGCCCCACCACAGGCTTCCGTTACGAGGTGCTGACCGACGATCCCAGCGTCCGCAAGCAGGTGGATGACATGATCTTTGACTTCTACGGCGAGGAAGCCCCTTGCCGGCAGGAGGATCACGATCCTCAACCCGAGCAGGGCATGACCTTCGGAGGAATGTAATGGACGCTTCAAAAAAGCAGCGAGAGCCGGTCGCTTTCAAAAACCTTGCCGAGCTGAAGCGGTTCATACGACCCGGTGTGGAGCTCAAGACCGTCAGCCATGCCAATCACGCGGATATGGTGGGGCTGACCCGTGTGGTGACCACGGTGCAGACGGTGGGCTTTTATTCCAAGATCAAGGATCAGCCGGAGCATCCCTTCTCCACCTGCAACCACGGCATGGGCTTCTACACCGATTTTGGGAAAGCCGGCAATTACATCTTTGATGGTACGACGGTCAAGGTGAAGGATACTCGAAAGCAAGATCGCGGCGTGATCTACGAGCTGGAGTTTTACGACAGAGAGCAAAACATGGAGGAAACGATGATGGACAGAAAAATGGTGAATTTTATCAAGGAGCAGTATCCCCCCGGCACCCGCATCCGGCTCAATTCGATGGACGATCCCTACGCGCCCATTCTTCCCGGCACCGAGGGCGAGGTGGACTTCATAGACGATGCGGGGCAGCTCCACATGAAATGGGATAACGGCAGGTCGCTGGCACTCATTCCCGGCGAGGACAGCTTCACCGTGCTGCCGCCCAAGCTGACCACGCTCAAGCTCTATATGCCCCTGACCGCCGATCTCTACGAGCGAAACGAGTACGGCGATCTCGATGACAGCAGCACATTGCTGGAGGGCCGTGAGCTGCGCGGTTACCAGGATCAGATCACGGCGGCGCTGGTGAAGAATCGGATACCGGAGGAGGCAGAGCGCGGCATCATGCATTGGTACTATAAGCCTGACAGCATCAACACAAAGGTCCACTCCGCCGTGTTCACGGTAGACAGCCGAGGCGGAGAGCTTTGGGGCATTGCGGAGTGCCGTGTTGCCGGGGAATTGTCGGACACCGAAATGGATACTTTGAAGGAATTTATCACCGGACAGGCTTCTGACGGCTGGTGCGAGGGTTTTGAGCAACGGGAGATTTCCGTGGATGACGGCGGTGAATTGTATGTCCACTTTTGGAATTCGGACGAGTGGAGTATCCAAACAGAGCAGGAGCTTTTCTACCCCAAGATAGCAGAGGGCCTGCCGGAGCTGTGCTTCTCCACACTTGCCAGCACCGGCGAGCTCATCTGCATTAAGCGCGGTGAGAGCGGTTATTATCCGAGTGACTGGAGCACGGACAATCCGCAGCAGAACCACGAGCTGGCAGATTACAACAACGAACGCCTCGGCGTAACACAGGAACAGCGATTGGCGATGGAGTGCGGCAGCATGCACGGCTGGAACACTCCTGGCGCTGACCCCGGTTACTATGAGCAGAAGATGGGAGGAATGAAGTTTGGCTAAGAAAGTGTTTGCCGTTTATCTGGCAAAAGAGGACGTTCCAAACAGCGAAGCCTACGCAACGCTGGAACTGCCCGCCTCCCCGTGGGAGCTGTGGGACGCGATGGAAAAGGTGCGGCTGAAGGATGGCGAAGCACTGTACATGGAGATCGACGATTACTATGCTTTCGAATATCTTGCCCCGCATTTAGAGGAGCTGGATATCAGTCTCAACGAGCTCAACGACCTTGCCGCAAGGCTTGCGACGTTGGATGAGGTACAGGGGATCGCCTTTGAGGGACTGTTCTCCATGGAGGTGCAGAAAAAAGTAAACACCAACGGCGGCGTCATCACGCTGCAGGATCTGCGGGATCTGGCGGTCAGCGCAAAAACCGACTGTTACCATGTGGTGGATGCCGCGGATGACGCCCGGCTTGGCCGCTTCTACGCGGAAAACGAGTTTGTCCCCGAGCTGGACGGCATATCCGACGAGGTATTCGAGATGCTGGACTTCGCCGGCATTGGAAGAATGATGCGATGCAGTGAAAACGGCGTTTTTGTGGGCAGCCTGTATGTGCTGCGGGATGGCGAGCTGACAACCGCACTGCCCGTCCAAAAGACGCTGCCAGAAAAGCCGGGATACCTCTTCCGGCTCACGCTCGGATTGCATCCCGATATTGGCGATGACCGCACGGTGACGTTGATCCTTCCCGCGGCAGAGGTGGAGCTGCTGGACGCACAGGCGCAGCTCGGCGCGGAGGGCTGGGAGGGTGTCACGGTCATTGATTATGACGGGATCATCCCCTATGCGGCAGAATTCACCGACCTGCCCATGGAGCTGGAGGAATTCAACGTACTCGCCGCAGCGGTGCGGGATATGCCCTCGCCTGAAAAGCAGCTTCCAAAGCTGAAGGCTCTGCTGAAGCAGTTTGAGGTGCAGGATATTGCGACCGCCATAGGCCTGACAGAGTGTCTGGATGACTACGTTCTCACACCGGAGATCAGTTCACCGCAGGAAACTGCCATCGACCAGCTTCACTTCATGACGGATGACCACTCGGTGGAATTGCTGCTTTCCCATGTAAACCTCTACGCCTACGGCTGCGACATCATCAGAGAGGACAACGCAGTGCTCTCGCCCTACGGCCTGCTGCACCGCGCGGACTATCAGCCCATGCTGTCACCGGTGCAGAAACAGGAAATGGAGATGAAAATGTAATGAACAAGGAACATATTCAACACGAAGGTGACCGGACGCTGCCTTGTGCAGCACGGGAGACATTCCGATGCAGACCGGATGCTCTAAGCGATGACGAAAAGACGATCCTCTCCGCCATGGTTCTGCAAAAGGGCGAGGCGGAGGCTGGGGAGATTCTTGCAAATTCACCAGAACAGTTGAGTGATTACACGATCCTCAAGGGCGTCAACAGCTACGCCGCGCTGGGCAGATATTATCTCGCCAACGAAACTACCGTCCCGGAGGAGCTGTATGAGTACATGGACCTGGGTGCGCTGGGCTGCCGCTACGAGGACGAGCATCCCGGCGTGTTCATCGGCAGCGATTATGTGCAGTATCCAGCCGCCGAACAGAAACAGTCGATGGAAATGCAGGTAATATAATCCCGTCAGGTCCCCGTCATGACCAAAGTGTAAGATCATTGTGGCAGGCACTGCTTTGCAATGTATGTAATGAGATCTTCCGGCGTGATCGTATCACCGGTGTGAGGTATCTCGCGCCATCTCTTCTGTACGGCAGGGTCAGGATTGCACATCGCGGCAATCATGGCAAGCCGGATCTCTTTTCGCACCTCTTCCACGGTAGTGTGATGTCTGCGGGCAACCTCCAGCAGAGCAGCATCGGCATTGATCTTCTTTTTTTTTCTTCATGGTATCACTCCTATTGCTGTTTAGAACGGGTATCGTGCTTTTAGAACTACAATAGCACAGGAGTTTTAGGGAAAAGTGTCGAATGCAGTCGAAAAAACAGAGGTTTGCTAAAAAGCAAACCTCTGCACCGGTGTTACCGCAATTCGTCGATCAAAGTGTCCAGCACATTCATCACCTTGCGCTGCCCTTCTGGGGACAGGGCTTTCAATCGCTCGGAGAGCTCTGTGGCGTGAAGCAGCGTTGCCGCATCCAAATTATCCTGAAGCAGCTCGTCCGTTCCAACCTTGAGTACATTGGCAATGGCGACCAGCTTATCCAGCTTTGGTGCTTTGACTCCGCGCTCGACCACGCTCATATGGTCAACGCTGTAATCAACAGCGGCAGCAAGCTCTTCCTGCGTCATACCGGCACGCTCACGGGCGGCTTTGATTCGTTTTCCCAATGCGATCTGATCCATAGTGCAATCTCCTTTTGAACGGAATCCGTTCTTAAATTATATGGGAGAAGCGGTATGTTTCACAGGAGCGCACAGAACGGTGACCGTTCTAAAAGAACGAAACAAGCAAAACAATACACCAAGGGGCCGTATTCCCGGACGGGGAAAAGCGGCACCTTCTTTTTTGCGCTGATTTGACCTCCTGCTCCGGGATAACGGGTCCGGAAAGGAGGAACTGTGCCGATCAACGAAGCCCTTGCAGAGTATCTTGACCTCTACCACAAGGGCGAGGCGAACGCCGTCACCAGCCGGGAGCTGGAGTGTGCCTTCCGAATGCGCGGCTCCGAGCTGCGCCGGGAGATCAACGCCCTGCGGGGCGACGGCATCCCCATCTGCAGCTTTGACGGCGGCTACTATTACGCCGCCACCGAGGAGGAGCTGCGGCGCACCATCCGGCAGCTCCGCAGCCGGATCAAGAAAATCGCATTTGCGGAGCGCGGCCTGTCCCGCACCCTGCCTGACTATGAGGACACTGGTCAGCTCTCCCTCCCACTGGAGGGAGGTGACACTTCTTGAACAGCTTTATTCCCTGGGTAGGCGGCAAGGGCAAGCTGCTGTGGATCATCAACAAGCTGATGCCGGACCGCTACACCCGCTTCATCGATGTGTTTGGCGGCAGCGGCACGGTGACCATGTGCCGTCCCATCCAGCGCGGCTGCATGGAGGTCTACAACGACTTCAACGGCAATCTCACCAACCTGTTCTGCTGCGTGAAGAACCGCCCCATGGCACTGCTGGCAGAGCTTGGCTTCCTGCCGCTGAACACGCGGGATGACTTCAATGTCCTCTATAAGTTCTTCTCCAAGGGCGAGTTCACGGATGACTATCTTCAGGAGGAAATGGATCTGACGGAGGTCTACCTCAAGCCGCCCGACGCCGAGGCCATCCGCGCCCTCATGCTGGAGCGTGCGCCCCGCGGGAGCATCCGCCGCGCGGCGGACTTCTTCAAGCTCATCCGCTACAGCTTCAGCGGCGGTGCCAAGTCCTTCGGCGGCAAGCCCTGCGACATCCGCCGTTTCTTCCACCTGATCTGGGAATGCTCCCGCAGGCTGGCGAATGTCATTGTGGAGAACAAGGACTTCGAGGAGGTCATCCGTCAGTACGACCGGGCAGGTGCCGTGATCTACTGTGACCCGCCCTACTACAAGGCGGAGAGCTGCTACGAGGTGGAGTTTCCCCCGGAGGATCATCAGCGGCTCCACGATGTACTGGTCACCTGTGAAGGATACTTCATTGTTTCCTACAACTACCAGGACTACATCTGCGAGATCTATCAGGATTGCTATATCTTCCGCACCTCCCGTCCCAACAGCATGTCCCAGACGGCAGGCAGCGAATATGAGGAGATCGTCATCACCAATTATGACCCCCGCAAAGCCTGCTGGCAGCTCTCTATGGATAGTCTGCTGGGCGGCGATGGCGACACCCGCTACGAGCTGATCCATGAGCCGGAGCATCCCTTAATCTGAACAATAAAGGAGAAGCAGCATGAAATTTGTAAAATACAACGACAACAAGAGCGTCACCATCCCGCCCGCCGTTCTGACCGTCTGCGGGCTGGAGGACGAGGGAAAGCTGGAAATGGCCGGCGCCAGGGGCGCGGTCATTTTGTCAAAGAGCGAGATGACCGCCATGGAGATGGTGCGCACGATCCTCGCCCTGACGGACCGCGCCGGTCAGCTGATGCGGGAGCTGACGGACCTCTGCGGCAGCTGCGAGGGCTGCACCGAGGGGCACTGCACCTTCCGCGACGCGGACATCGAGGAGCTGATCCGCCCCGCCGTCACCGTTCCCGATTGGGCCAGAGAGGAAGCGGACATCGCGCCCGACGCCAAGCTGGACTGCCATGTGGACGAGGGCTCCGGCGTGATCACCGTGTGCGAGACATTTTACGACCACGACCTCTCCGATATTCCCGCCGAGCTGCTGGAGGCCCTGCGCAAGTCCGGCTGCTGCCTGTCCGTACTGGAGGATCTGCTGATGGAGAACGATGTCATCTACGATAAGTGATACCGTAGGTATTCAAAGAAGGAACGAGGCGAGATATCCAAATGAATGAAACCTATCTCTATCCCTACTCGGCAAAGGAGGCCAGAGAACGAAATGAGCTTTCGCTCTGGAGGGAAAGCCATCGCGCCAACATCGCCTGCCGGGAAGCCATCGAGGACGCCATCCGCCGGAGCTTCGACGGAATGCATCTGGACAAGGACTGTATCACACCCGTGCTGGACGAATACGGCTATAAGCGCACCGCATGGGTGCTTGCCAATACCTTGCATGAACTCAAGTGGGACGGGCGTTTCAGCCCCGCCAATAAGCAGTGGGCTGAGCGACGCTACATTCCGCAGGATGAGCGTCACAATGCCGAGATCACTGTTCGGAGCCACCCCGCCGTGCTGGATGGCTTCGTCAGTTTCTACCGCAAGGCGATGCAGGCACTGAATCTGTTCGGCGCGGAGCATTGTGCCGGTGACCGCGCTGAGCAGGACTATACCGGCAAGGTGCTGGTGCTGTCACCGGATACCCTCAAGGAATCCTGCTGGAGTCAGGAAAACCAGCTCTGGTATGCCCATGACGGCTTCGGATGCAGCCCCCCCGCCATTGGGCGCTCGGTACGCTGCACCTGCCTGGGCGACGGCGAGATGACCCGTTGGAATCGAGATGAGTTCATCGGTGTGCTGGACGAAAAATACCTGCCGGACTGGGCACGGGAGAAGCTCATGGAGCTGACCGCACCCCGGCAGGAGGAACCGGCCGCAGGTGAGATGAAGCTGGAATGATCGGAGGTGAAATAAGTGCAGCGCATCTTCATTGATAACCATGACCGCATCCTCTATTACAGCAATCCTGCCGGATACATCGCGGGAAAGGAGGCGGTGGTGGACACCATGTTCCAAACGCAGGAGCTGGAGCGTTTTCTGCAAAAGCAGTCGCTCACCATCCGCTGGGAGGACGGCGTCTATGACCGCCTCCTGCTGGGGCAGCGGGGCGGCCGCTTCGACCCGGAGGCTCCGCCCCTGAAAAGCTGCCGTGTGTGGCAGCTCACGCGGGACAGCCCCATCAATATGCGCTTCATCCCGTATGAAGCCCTGCTGGAGCGTTTCGGACAGCCTGACCGTAAGCACTACGAAACAGTCTATGACGGTCTGGTCGGGACCAATGACCCGGAGGAGATCTACACGCTCTTCCGCGACCCGGTTCCCGGCTACGACGGCAGACCCATCGGCATCTCGGATGTGCTGGAGCTGTACGACGCCGACGGCAGCGAGTTCTACTACTGCGACCGTGTCGGCTTCCGGCAGATCGAGTTCGCGCCGCGGCAGGAGATGGAGCTGTGTCCGTGAACTGAGCACCCGGCCGGGTGCTTTTTTCATATCAACATCAGAAATAGGAGGAAAGAAAAATGCCCAAGAACCAGACCAAAGCAAGCACCCCCGTCCCCGCACTGGAAAGCCGGTTCCCTGTGTCCTTCGATGTCCGAGTCTATCCCGTGAAGGACAGCAAGTACACTCTCGCCAACGCCAATGTGGACATCAACGGCGTATTCGCCATTCGCGGTGTGAAGGTCATCCGCAGCGAGAAAGGCCCCTTTGTCGCCATGCCGCAGTACAAGGACAGCCATGGGGGCTATCACGACATCTGCTTCCCCTGCACGAAGGAGGCTCGCCAGCAGTTCAACGATGCGGTGCTGAACGCCTACGAGCAGTCGCTCGGGCAGGCCCAGCAGCCGGACAATGCTCCCGCCGCGGAGCAGGTCATGTAAGTCACCCACAACATAAAACATATAACTTGGAGGAAATTATCACATGAAGAAGTTTATCAAGAACACCGCCAATTCCATCCGCACCAAGGCCATCCGCCTTGCCGCCACCCGCCGCTCCGGTGAGGGCTACATCGACACCGCCGTCAAGATCCTAATCGCCGTGGTGCTGGGTGCTCTGCTGCTGGCGGGCCTCTACGCTTTGTTCGGCGATGTGGTCATGCCCACGCTGAACCAGCGTATCAAGGATATGTTCAACTACGCCGGCGCGCTGGGCGGCTGATCCGTGGCATCTGTCCTGCAGGGGACGCTGTTCCTCATCGGACTTATGAGCGCGGCATGGACGGATCTCCGGCGCAGGCAGATCTATGACCTTTCCGGCATCGTCATCGCAGCGGCGGGGCTGATTTCCTTCAGCCCCGCCCGGCTTCTCGGCCTGACGCTGGCCGTCCCATTTTGGCTGGCAAGCCGGAGAGGACGCGGCGGCATGGGAGATGCGTTCCTCATCGCCGCCTCCGGCTTCCTGCTGGGCTTTCTGCGCGGAGTCGCCGGACTGGTGCTGGCACTGCTGCTGTACTGCCTTTTTTACCTCGCAATAGCCGCCCTACACAAGATCCGCAGGCAAGAGCGTCCACCGGAGAGCTATCCATTCGCGCCATTTCTTGCAGTGGGCTTCTTTACCGCATATATCATCTAAAACGAAGGAGGACTTGCTCCATGAGTATTTTCAAAAACCGCACGGTCATCGGCGTCATCTGCATTCTGCTGGCGCTGGTGATCTGCTTCGGCATCACGCCGCTGTTCAATCAGAGCATCAGCCAGAAGGCGGAGATCGTCCGCGTCACAAAGGACATTCACGCCGGCGAACTCATCACCAAGGACATGGTCACCACGACCGAGGTCGGCTCCTATAATCTCCCCTCCGGCCTTATGACCGCGAAAGACAATGTAGTGGGCAAATACGCCAAGGCGGATCTTGCCGTTGGTGATTATATTCTCGCCGCCAAGCTCTCGGACGCGCCTGCCGCCGAGAATGCGTATCTCTATAATCTGGATGGCACGAAGCAGGCCATCTCCGTCACCATCAAGAGCTTCGCCACAGGACTGTCCGGCAAGCTCCAGAGCGGCGACATCGTATCGGTCATCGTGGCGGACTACCCGGAGGACGGCGAAACCACCATCCCCGCCGAGCTGCAGTATGTGGAGATCATCTCTGTTACCGCCAGCACCGGCTATGACGCCAATACCGGCGAAGCCACAGGGGAGGAAAAAGAGCTTCCCTCCACCGTGACCTTCCTCGTTCTGCCGGAGCAGGCCAAGGTGCTGGCGGAGCTGGAACAGGTCGCCAAGCTCCATTTAGCGCTCGTCTACCGCGGCACGGCAGACGGTGCAAAGCAGTTCATTGATGCACAGGACACGCTCATTGAGGAGCTGTACGCAGAGCCGGAGGAAGATTCCATTGAGGAGGGCGAAGCCGCCGACCCCGCCGCAGCCACGCCGGAGAGTGAGGTGACAGGATGAATTTCAGAAAGGCCAGCATCTTTCAGCGCGACACAGAGAAGCCGGAGGAGCAGAATGACAGCGGCGGTATGCTGGCGGTCTGGGGCAGCCCCGGCAGCGGAAAGACGGTAACGGCGGCGAAAATCGCAAAAATGCTCTCCGCCAGGAAGAAAAATGTCATCCTTCTGCTCTGTGACATGGCCGCTCCCATGCTGCCGTGCATCTGTCATGCGGACGCTCTGGAGAGCAAAGGCTCTCTTGCCAGCGTCCTTGCCGCCGCCCGCATCAGCGAAAACCTCATCAAACATAACCTCGTCACCTTCAAGCGCAACAGCTGCCTTGCGGTATTGGGGCTGCTCGAACGGCAGAACGAGTACAGCACTCCGCCCTTTACGCAGAAGCAGGTGGTAGAACTGCTGGACGGTCTGCGTCAGATCGCGCCCTATGTCATCGTGGACTGCGGCAGCTACATTGCCAACGACATCCTCTCCGCCGTTGCGCTGATGGAGGCGGACAGTATCCTGCGCCTTGCCAACTGCGACCCCAAGAGCGTCAACTACTTTGCAAGTCAGCTCCCTCTGCTGGACGGACCTGAGTGGGACATGGACAAGCAGTATAAGGTGGCGTCCAACGTGAAGCCCTATCAGGCAGCGGACCACATCGGCAAGGTGCTGGGCGATGCGGCCTTCGTGCTGCCCTATTCGCAGGAGCTGGAGGAGCAGTATCTGGCGGGCAACCTGCTTGCCGACCTCACCCTCAAGGACAGCCGCCCCTTCCGCAAGGAGTTAGAGCGTATCATAGCGGAGGTGTTTTAATATGGCTCTTGGCGAAAAGCGAAACGGCTCGGTCTTTGCCACAGCTGCACAGCGGCGGGACGCGCCGGAATATCAGGTCACCTCGGAGCCGGAGGTCGTCCCCGTAGTGGTGGACGACACGCCGCAGCGGACTCTGAACACCGACATTGGCGCCCTCGGACGGGCGCACAACCTGTTCTTTACCCCGTCGGCAGAGGGCAGGGACTTCAATTCCGTGCTGCAGGAGGTGCAGGAGTACATCTCCGGTGTCTACGCCGCACTCATCACCGAAGGCGGCGAGGACTCCAAGGAACAGCTCATGCGCTATATCACCAAGTATCTGCAGGACCGGCGTATCGCCGTAGCAGGCATGACACAGACGGAGCTGGTGGACGCCATCTATTCCGAGATGGCGGAGTTTGGCTTTCTGACCCGCTATATCTACGCCGACGGCATTGAGGAGATCAACATCAACTCGTGGAGGGATATCGAGGTGCAGTATTCGGACGGTCGAAGCGAAAAGCTCGCGGAACACTTCGACTCGCCGGAACACGCCCTCGCTGTTATCCGCCGTATGCTCCACGCCTCCGGCATGGTGCTGGATAATGCCAGCCCTCTGGTCACGGGACATCTGACCCGCAACACCCGTATTGCCGCTATGAAGTCCCCCGTGGTAGATGAAGATGTGGGCGTCGCCGCCTCCATCCGAATCGTCAACCGCCACAATCTCAACCGTGAGGATCTGCTGCGCAGCGGCACAGCCACAGCGGAAATGCTGGACTGGCTTTCCGTATTTTTGCGCTATGGGATCTCCATCTGCGTGGCGGGAGCCACCTCCTCCGGCAAGACCACGGCGGCAGGCTGGCTGCTGACCACCATACCCGACAGCAAACGCATCTTCACCATTGAGAACGGCTCCCGTGAGCTGGAGCTGGTGCGGGAGGAAAACGGTAAGGTGACCAACTCGGTGGTCCACACCCTGACCCGCGACAGCGAAAATGAGCGTCAGCGGATCGATCAGATCGCGTTGGTGGATATCTGCCTGCGCTTCAACCCGGACATCCTTGTGGTGGGCGAGATGCGCGGCGCCGAGGCCAATGCCGCGCAGGAGGCCGCCCGCGTGGGCGTGGCGGTGCTGACCACCATCCACTCCAACTCCTGCGAGGCGACCTACCGCCGCATGGTGTCCCTGTGTAAGCGAGCCGTGGATATGTCGGATGAAACGCTTCTCAGCTATGTGACGGAGGCATACCCCATCGTGGTCTTCTGCAAGCAGCTGGAGAACAAGCAGCGCCGCATGATGGAGATCATGGAGTGTGAGATCCTTCCCAATGGGGATCGCCGCTACAACACACTGTTCCGCTATGTCATCACGGAGAATCACATGGAGGACGGCAAATTCGTCATCGAAGGACATCACACGCAGGTGAACGAGATATCCGTGAGTCTGCGCAAACGCCTGCTGGAAAACGGTATGCCCAACGAGGAACTGCAGGCTTTTTTGGAAACCAAGAAGGAGGTGAACGCCACTTGACAGCCCTTCTGCTGACTGCGTGCGTCGGCATGATCACCGGCGCATTTCTTATCTTTCGCATCTCGCCCATGGATTTCACGCTGGGTGTGTTTCACCGGTTGACCGCCGGACCCAAAAGCATCCGGGATGAGATCAACGAGACCACCCATCGCAAAAAGCCCGGTCTCTTCCGCCGCGAGATATCGGAAGCACAGACGGTCCTGCAAGCCACCGGCAAGGAGGAACGCTTTCCCGTGCTTTGCGCGGCATCCCTGCTGCTCTTTGCCGTGGGTGCGGGCATTGCTATCGTGCTGAATAACTTTCTGCTCGTTCCGGTTTTAGCAATGGGTATGATGTTTTTACCGTTCTGGTACATCAAGCTCACGGCCGGACATTACAAGAAAGACATCGCTGCCGAGCTGGAAACAGCACTTTCTATCATCACCACGGCTTACCTCCGCAGTGAGGATCTGCAGACCGCCGTGGAGGAGAACATCAACTACCTGAACCCACCCGTGCATGGTGTATTCCGCAGCTTTCTCACCCGCATCAAGCACATCGACCCGGATATGAATGCGGCGTTGGCGGAGCTGAAGTCTGCTATCGATAATGAGGTATGGCGGGAGTGGTGTGAGGCACTCTCCGCCTGTCAGTATGACCACAGCATGAAAAGCACCCTCAATCCCATTGTGGCAAAGCTCTCGGATATGCGCATCATCAATGGGGAGCTGGAGAATCTCGTATTTGCTCCCCGTAAGGAATTCATCTCCATGGCGGCGCTGGTGGTGCTGAATATCCCGCTGCTGTACTTTCTCAACAAGGACTGGTATGCGGCCTTGATGACCACCGTACCCGGCAAGGCGGTGCTGGCGGTCTGCGCCGCCGCTATCTTTCTCTCCTTTGCCAGAGTGGTCAAGCTGACCCAGCCCATTGAATATCGGAGGTGACGGACATGACGATCTTACTGTTCCTTTTCGGCGTGGCCGTTGCCGCGGGCTTGTTCTTCATTCTGGCGGACATTCTGAAGCTGCCCCGCCTCTCCACGGAGAAGGCACTCCTGTCCGCAGGGCGAGCCGAGAAAAAGCGGATGAAGTCTCTGGACGCGATCTTCCTTGGCTGGGCTATCAAGCTCTCCAAGTATATCCGAATGGACGAGTACAAGCGTCATCGCATGGAGCGCACGCTGAGTGCTGCCGGCATGGACATGACGCCGGAGGTCTACTTAGCCTATACCATTCTCAAGCCTGCCGCCGCGCTGCTGGCGGTCATTCCGTGTCTGCTGATTTTCCCTCTGCTCTCGCCCATCGTGGTGCTGCTGGCGATATTGCTTTACTTCAAGGAGAGCCGTAAGGCAGATGAAATGGTTGCAGAACGCCGCGAGAAGATCGAGGGTGAGCTGCCCCGCTTTGTTGCCACAGTGGAGCAGGAATTGGGCGCAAGCCGCGATGTGCTGACGATCCTTGAAAATTACAAGCGTCACGCCGGTCCCGACTTTGCCCGTGAACTGGATGTGCTGACGGCGGATATGCGCTCGTCCTCTTATGAGGCGGCACTGGTCCGCTTCGAGGGCAGGCTGGCATCGCCCATGCTCTCGGACATCGTGCGTGGGCTCATCGGCGTTCTGCGGGGCGATGACGGGCGCGTTTATTTCCAGATGCTCTCCCATGACATGAAACAGCTGGAGCTTCAGCGGCTCAAGGCGCAGGCAGCGAAGATCCCGCCAAGATCCGTGTGTACTCCTTTGTCATGCTGGTCTGCTTTATGCTCATCTACATTGTGGTCATCCTCATGCAGATCCTCACCTCGATGGGAGGGCTGTTCTGAAAAACAAATGGAAGAAACGCTCCGGCGAGGGCTACATCGATACCTGCGTCCTCGTCCTCTGCGCCATGCTGGTGATCGCATTGGCGGTGAAGGTGCTGCCGGTGTATGTGGCGAAGCAGCAGCTTGACACCTTCGCCGCCGAGCTGGTGCGGGAAGCCGAGATCACCGGCAGAGTCGGGAGTGAAACGACCTCCCGCGCGCAGGTGCTTTCCGAGCGGTTGGAGATCGACCCGGACATCCGCTGGTCCCGTACCGGCCGCATCCAGCTCAATGAGGAGGTGACGGTGACGCTGACCATGGATGTGGACATCGGCTTCGGCGGGCTTGGCAGCTTCCCCATTGAGCTGACGGCACAGGCCAGCGGCAGATCGGAGGTGTACTGGAAATGAGAAAGCGGCTTTTTCGCTCCCGCTCCGGTGAGGGCTATCCCATGGTCATCGCTGTGACCCTCTGCCTGCTCATGCTCTTTATGGTCATAGCGGAATATTTCCGGGTGAACATCATCGTGCAGGGCGTGCGGGACGCGGTGCAGCAGGCGGTCATTGCCACGGTCAATGAGAACTATGACGATGTGTACCATTCTGTGCGGGAGGGCTATGCCGCAGGTTGGTTCCCGGAGGGGGACGGCGAGTGGTTCGAGTCCATCGACGCCGGTGACATCTACGGCAACCTGTCCTATATCCTCGGCCTTACCACAGATGGCGAGGGCTACATGAAATATGCCGGAAACGAGCTGGAATATACGCTCTCCGACCTGTCCGTTCATATCTCCAACAACGCCATCGCATCAGGCCGGAGCGAGGGGTATCTCGCGACCGCCACCCTCCATCTGGAGGTCCCCACCCGCTTTGCCGGACGGGTGCTGCCGCCCGTAAGCCTAAATCTGCAGGTGCAGGCCAAGTATATCCCGAAGTTTTAGTTCTTTTCACTTCTTGCAGTAGACTTCCGAAGAAAGCTGTGGTATGTTCGGGATAAGAAGAAAAACCACTGACCCCTACAAAGGAGGAGTTCGACCTATGACAGACAAAACAAAACGCATCATCCTCATTGCGGCAGGCGTCCTGCTCTGCGCGGTACTGGTGGTGGGGATCGTCAGCCGCCTTGCGGCGGTACCCATGCCCATCGACCCCGCCATCCCGGACGATACACCCGACACGAAAGATCCGGTTGTGAACATCAGCGATCCAGAGGTAAAGGTGGATAGCAAGACGGATGGTAAACAGCATGACCCCGGCAGGAATGCTGACAGCTCTGGCACAGAGCAGACCATTCAGGGTACGCCCACCAAGCCGGACGCGCCGGAGCATCCCGGCAAGACGGAAAAGGACCATGCGGCGGACGATGTGCCGGACGCGGACCGCAACAAGGAAACGCCGCCCACCTACAAGCCGGAGCAGACCGAGGTAAAGCCCCAGCCCACAGAGCCTGCGGGCGGCAGCACCAATGATGCCGGACAGGTGTATGTCCCCGGATTCGGCTACATCACGCCCAGCGGTCCCAACGATGGCGGAACACTGAATGATATGTATGAGAACGGCAACAAGATCGGTATCATGGGCGGTTAAGCCCGCCCTTCCAAGAGAGACACGGCTGAGAAACGGCCTGCATCTGTAAAATGAAAGTAGACACTCACAAAAGTGTGGGTGTCTACTTTTTTCGTAGTATAATGAATATGGAAAGGAAGTGAAGATATGGGCAAGAAAGGGACACCACATAGAAAATACAGCAAAGAAGAAAAGATGAGATATGTTCGGCTCCATTTGGAAGATCATATTTCTGTAAGACAAATTGAAAGGGATTACGGCATCGGAAACGCCTTAGTATCCAGCTGGGTCAAGCGATACTTACAAGACGGAGAGGACGCCTTGGAGCCTCACAACGGGAATCCTTATGCAGCTCTTCATCGTAGTAAGTCGCTGTCAGAGGTGGAACGTCTGCGGCTGCTGGTGGCAAAGCAGGAAGTAGAAATAGCCCGGGTAAAAAAAAAGGGTATTGGGTGGAAGGAGTTGGTGCAAACAGGGAATACGTTACTGGCAGCGGAAAGACTACGAAGTTCTCGAAGAACTCAAAGTAAAGTATCCAGTAGACTTTCTGTGTAAGATTATGGGAATCAACCGTTCTGGATATTACAAGTGGAAATCACGGCAAGGGAAGCTCAACCGCTATGAACAGGATCGTATTCTGCTTACACAACTGCTTCATGAGGAACATGAATTACACCCATCCCTCGGTTATCATCGTCTTGCCAGAAATATCTTTCATAATACAGGATGGGCGTTTTCTGACAATCTGGCACATAAATGCTGCAAAGCTGCCGGGATACGTTCCAAAGCTAGAAAGTGCAGATACCGGCCACCGGGAGAAGAAAGCATCAAGTATGAGAACCTTGTGAAGGGACACTGAATGCAAAGGCACCACTGCAGATTGTGGTGTCGGATATGACAATACTCAAGAACAATGGAAAGCAATGGGAATGGACACTATTGTTAGATACATTCAACAACGAGATCATTGCCCACAGTGTTTCTCCAATCGCAGGAGATAACAAGCCCTATTACCATTGCCTGGACAAGCTGAATAGCCTGGCAGGCAAAAAAAAGAGGAGCAGAAACCCCAGGTAGTCTTCCACACCGACCAGGGAGCCGTCTACTCCTCCAGGGCATTTTGCCACGCCCATGAACATTATAACATACTTCGGTCAATGTCGCGAGGGGGAACTCCAACAGATAACCCAATTATTGAAGCACTAAATGGCTGGATCAAAGAAGAATTATATCTGGACTACGGACTTGCAGATGCAGACAACTTGCCGGAATTGCTAAATCAGTACGTTTATTTCTTCAATCATCTACTGGGCTTCCTGTAATTTTGCCTTTTTTAGTGTCTACTTTTTCTTGACAAGTGCAGGCTGAGAAACGGTCGTGTCTCTTTTTATCTTCACGACTGGAGGAATGCGTATGAAAAGAATATTATCCCTGCTGCTGGCATTGGTGATAGCGATATCCGCCGCCGTTCCCGCCTATGCCACAGGGGATGGCAACTTTGACGGCGGTGGAGGCAGCATGGGGGACGGTACCAAGACCAACTACTGGAATCCCGGCATGGACGGCGTGAGAGTGTCTATCGTGGATGTAGGTTCCCATTCTGTAGTGCGAACCCCCATCGACTTAACCAACAAGGTTCCTGTAGCAAATGTTGCTCACTTCGGAAAGGTGTCCAAGTTGTCTTACAATGCGGGACGAGGATTGTCCGTATCGGTCAGCGGATATTCCTATCGAAATCCGAGTCAAAGCTTGCCCAGGATCATCTCTACGAGCAGCAGCAAGGCCAGCATCGCTGCCATCCGAAGCTATTTTACCGATGAACAGGTTATCCGTTCCATTGCTGGATACGCAGGAATGGACTTCGATACGCTCATTGGCGGAGACTACAAACTGGTGGTGGAGCCGCTGGCCTATCTTTGCTATAACGGTCAGCAGTTTGCCATGACCGCCACGGAAGCGGCGCTGTATGATCAGGTCGTCAACGGCGATCTCAGAAAGAAGCTGGGGACGCTCACCCATAAGAATCTGCCGCTGGCGATTTTTCTGGAGGAAGCGGATCTCGGCTACGCTGCATGGTCCGGCAGCCGCACGGATAAGGCGTCCAACGGCGACATCATCTCCTCTCTTGGTATTGGCATCGTCCGCTTCAACGAGGTGACCACGCCGCCCGATCCCGGCGAATATGACTACGAATACCGCGTCAACACAGAAGTCATCACCTCCGTGGAGGTGCGCGGCGGACAGTCCGACCCGGACAACCCTGTATCGGTACGCTTTAACATTCAGGGCAGGACTTACACTGTCAGCAATGTCTACTACCCGGACGGCGACAGCCAGCTGGCGTGGGTGCGCTGGCGTACTCCCATAGAACCCTGCGTCATAACGATTTCCGTCAGCGTGTACGGCGGCGGCTCGGCGCAGGGCACCATCACCTGTAATATCGTGGATCTGGACGGCAACGACCCGCCCAATCCCCTGGCGGATGACCGCAACGATGCTTTCCGTCTGTCCTCTATTCCAGAGAAAGAGCAAGTGACCTCCGCCTCTTGGGGCATCTGGTCACCATGGTGGCAGGAGAATTGGGAGTGGGTAGAGAACTGGCAGAAATGCTGGCACACAGACCGCTGGACGGATGCGGACGGCAAGACCCACAGGGACCGCTGGTACCATTGGGTGGACAACGGCTGGTGGGAGGACCATGGCTGGTGGGAGTTTGACTACAATGGCTACTCTGCCAGCTTGACCGGCAGTATGAAGATCACGCCGGACGAGAAGAGCCCCACGGCGACCGCATCCGCTCTGAAAAGCGGCTATGGCGTTCAGGAGAGGGTGACCGCAAAAGTCACTACAAATCAGAGCGCGGCGGTAACCGCGGCGCAGAATGCCGTGACCTATTTCCCGGAGTTTGGCTACGAGAACTATTGGCGGCTGCTGGAGGCGGATATTTCCGGGCGAAGCACGACCTTCCAATTCAAAGTCAATCCCTACAGCACCTACAACCGCCGCACCCACTTCACGCCCATTTGGTATCCGGACGGCAGCTATACGCCCTACACATGGCTTCTGGATTGCTGGACGCCGGCGGGAATGCTCTCCATGAACCTGACGGACCGCGTCACCATCCGGGGGAATCTCTGGGAGGAGTGGCATATTGCTCCCGCAAAACAACGATAGAAACGGAGGAATCTATGAACAACACAAAACGCAATCGCCTTTGTGCGGCACTGGTGCTGTCCCTGCTGTTGGTCTGCGTGATGGGAACCACGGCCTTCGCTGCCGGTACCGGCGATGTAGCCAGCGCGGTGGAGACACATGGCAGACGGCATCCGGTCAGATCAAGACCGTGGTGAACAATGTGGTCTTTCCCGCCATCGACCTGATCTTGGCGGTGTTCTTCTTCGCCAAACTTGGTACGGCTTATTTTGACTACCGAAAGAGTGGCCAGTTCGAGTGGACGGCTCCCGCCATCCTGTTTGCCTGCCTGGTGTTCACGCTGACGGCTCCGCTGTACATCTGGCAGATCATCGGGATTTGAGGTATAGGCAATGACTTTTTACGAACAGGAGCTTCGGAAGATCGTCGGAGAACGGTACCCTGACGCCACTTATGTGGGCAGAGCCTGCTATGTCCGGTTGGACGAGATGAATCGGGCAAAAATCCAGTTTGTCACTACCGGCATCGCAAATCAATACAGCGCTCTGCGGCTGACGGTACTGAATCGTCAGGAGGGTGATGTAGACAATCTGCTGCTTCGCTTTTCTGACTTGTTCGGCAAGAAGATGGTGAATAATCCCAACTTCCGGGATGGGGTTATCCCTCACATTTGGGATGACTATGGAAAGGTGAGCTGGTATGTATACCACCCCACCCGGCAGGATTATGAGGTGCTGTCCGATGCAGTGTCAGACTATCTGGAGGTGTTTCAGGATATAAGCCAGTCCGCTGACCGGGCGTGGGAGCAGACAATGTAACAAAAGCGTGATTTGAAGGCCGTACCAGCTGTACGGCCTTTGCCATATCCCAAAGCAGCTGGTGCGGCCTCACCCGGAGGAGGTGAAACCGAACAATGTTCATTTGGGATTTTGTTGCCGCCAAGGTGTTAGGCCAGATCGTGGACTGGTTCTACAGTCAGATCGTAGGCTTTCTCGGCAACTTCTTCGCAGAGATGGGAAACATGGGCGCGGAGCTCTTCACCATGGATTGGGTGCAGAGCATCGTGCTGTTCTTCTCCTATTTGGCATGGGCACTCTACGGCACAGGGCTGGTGGTGGCCTGCTTTGAAACCGGCGTGGAGTATTCCAGCGGCCGCGGCAACATCCGTGAGACCGCCCTCAATGCCATCAAGGGCTTTATGGCTGTCAGCCTCTTCACCGTTGTTCCGGTCCGGCTTTATGAGCTGTGCGTTTCTCTGCAGGGGACCTTCACTGCGGCGCTCACCGGCTATGGGACATCCATCGGGGATGTGGCCGGAGAGGTCATGCAGGAGTTCAACGCCGTGGAATCGATATCCGACCTGACGGCAGGGCCGCTGCTGGGCTTCGGCAGCATCACCAGCGGGATCATGATCCTGTTCTGCATTATCCTTATGGCTTATGCCGTCGTCAAGGTCTTCTTCGCCAATCTAAAGCGCGGCGGCATCCTGCTCATCCAGATCGCCGTGGGAAGCCTCTATATGTTCAGCGTCCCTCGCGGATATACGGACGGCTTTATCCAATGGTGCAAGCAGATCATCGGCCTATGCCTGTCGGCGTTCTTGCAGGCGACGATCCTTGTCGCCGGACTTATGGTATTCAAGGATCATGCCCTGTTAGGGCTTGGACTCATGCTCTCTGCCGGTGAGATCCCCCGTATCGCCGGAGCCTTTGGACTGGATACCTCCACCAAGGCAAACCTCATGAGTGCTGTCTATACCGCGCAGGCCGCCGTCAACACCACGCGCACGGTCGTACAGGCGGTGGCGAAATGAGCAGACTGACGATGGGCAGCTTGTTCGATGGCATCGGCGGATTCCCTTTGGCCGCGATCCGCAGTGGCATCACGCCGGTGTGGGCGTCGGAGATCGAAGCCTTTCCCATTGAGGTGACAAAGCTGCGCTTCCCCGACATGGTTCATGTGGGCGACATCACAAAGCTGAATGGCGCGGAACTGCCGCCCGTGGACATCATCTGCGGGGGCAGCCCATGTCAGGATCTGTCTGTTGCCGGTGCAAGGGCAGGTCTTGCCGGAGCGCGTTCCGGCCTGTTCATGGAACAGGTCAGACTGGTAAAGGAGATGCGAAATGCAGACATACAAAGAGGCCGAACAGCTTTCGATGTTCGGCCAAGAGTTATGGCATGGGAGAACGTGCCCGGCGCCTTCAGCTCGGGAACGCCAAAGGGCGAGGACTTCCGGATCGTTCTGGAGGAGATCGTCCGCGTTAAATGCGATTCCGTTTCAGTCCCTCGACCTGACTCCGGGCGCTGGGAATCTGCTGGGCGAATTCTATTGGGAGCTGATTTCTCCCTGGCGTGGCGGTGCCTCGACGCTCAATACTGGGGTGTCGCCCAAAGATGCAAAAGGATCTTCCTTATCGCAGATTTTGCAGGCAGATCCGCCCCTAAAATACTATTTGTCCCCGAAAGCCTGCCTGGGAATCCTGCGCCGAGCCTTTGAGCGCGGCAAGGAGCTGCCGAAGAAGCTGGAGCGTGCCCTAAAGATCCAGGCGGGGCTCATGCGCCCAGACGGACAGCCCACAGGATTAGAAGCGTACCATATCAACCAGCGAGACGAGGGCATCGATCTGCACGGCGTGTCAGGCGCATTGTTGGCAACCACCAATATGCAGATGCAGACCTTCGTGACACAGCCGGATGAAGCTGTGGAGGGCTTTGACGGCTACAACGGCGACCTGACCGGCGATGTAGCGGCCACGCTCGGCGTCAACTGCGGGATGTCTACTGGAAGAAATGGAGTTATGGCCTTTGCCGCCAATCAGCGGGATGAGGTGCGGGATCTGCACGATGTGGCGGGCGCGTTGCAAGCAAGTCCGGGAATGAAACAGCAGACCTTCGTGGCTTCAGGCGTTGTGACCAAAGGCAATGGGGGATTGCTTCCTTTCCGAGGAACGGCACACGGCATTGACTGCCGGAGGTGGGCAGGCAGGCCAGGGGTACCCCTGTGTGCTGACTGCCGCCTTCTCCGCTGGTCAAGGCAGCAAGGCCGGTGGTATCGGGTATCAGGAGGAGTGCTCTCCTACGCTGAAAGCGGCGGAAAGCGGAACAAACATGGTGCCGTCTGTGCTGTGTCTCAATGACCAGGGCGGCAGCGTGATGGAGTGCTCTGAAAATGTGTCCGGTACTCTGCGGGCGCAGGAGCATGGACACCAGCCTCTCGTGTACGAAAACCATGGCATTGACAGTCGATATACCGGCCCACACAAGGTAGCCCCTACCATGTCCGCAAGATACGGCACGGGCGGCAACAATGTGCCGCTGGTCGAGCAGGAGGCAGATGCCATCTGCATTGCAGGCAACACAGTTGACCGCCAGCCGCAGAACGGCGGCAACGGCCTTGGCTGTCAGGACGATCTGGCGTATACGCTGACTGCCACAGATCGGCACTGCATCTATGCCCGTCAGCGGGTGGATGAGTTCAAGGACGGTGAGGTGGTCAGCACCCAAAGTGCCCGCCAGCATAAGGACGCCACCGACCTTGTCGTGGATGTGGCAGGACCTGACTGCCGCAATGCTGTCGAGAATGGGGATTTATGCGGGACTCTCCAGAAAGGAACTTCCGGCAGTTCCCTCAACTCCATTCATCCGATCCGCAACGGGCTGCTTATCCGTCGCCTTACTCCGCTGGAGTGTGAAAGACTGCAGGGCTTCCCGGACGGCTGGACGGATATACCCGGTGCTTCGGACAGTGCCCGTTATAAAGCGTTGGGCAACAGCGTGGCGATACCCTGTGTGGAGTTTATCATGTCGCGCATCGCCGCCGCGCTTTTATGAAGCACAGCGTTGACAACAGGGGTTAAGTCGGGGTATAATATTCCTGAAAGACGAGGTGACAGACATGGATAACAGGGAGCAGCTAAGGCGCATCACGGAACTGACCGAGCAGATCGCCGGACTGCCGAAGGGGTATCTTTCCTAAAAAAACCATCGGCGGAAAGGTCTATTACTATCACCAGTGGTCGGAAAACGGCGTCAAGCAGAGCCGCTATCTGCACGACAGTGAGATCGCGCCGCTGGCAGATAAAATCGAAAAGCGCAAGGAACTGCAGGCGCAGCTGCGCATGCTGAAATCACAGAAAAGCAGACGAAATGAGGCGACAGGTATGAAATGCACCTTTATGCATAAACGAACCCCCGTGGCAGAGCTCGAGCTGGACGATGTGACCGGCTATATACAAAAAATTGGCAGTGTCTACGCACCGGAGCATCTGCCTATCGGTATCCCCGTGCGAAACGAGGTTGCCGACCGTGCGGCGTTTAACGACTGGTGGCGGGATCGCTCTATTCCGGCAAGCCGCAGCGGTGTGCGGGAAGCACTGGAATCGTTGGGGGTGGCAGACACCAAAATGCTGCTCGTCCGCTGCTACGGGCTGAGCCTCTCGGATCAGTACTGGATCTGTCCGGAAGGCGCGGAGCTTCGGTGGGAGGACATCAACTTTTTCCAAAATGATTTCTCGGAGGACATCGGAGATGTGCTGTTCGGAGAACGAAAGAAGAAGGACGCGCTCAATTTCAGCTCCCCCGACAGCACATCGGACGGCAATCTGAAAAAGCGGTGGAAGATCATCGATGGGAAGCGATGCCTGATCAAGGGCGGCAGCAACCCGTTCCGGCAGCAGCCATTCAACGAGGTGATCGCCTCCATCATGGAGCGGCTCGGCATTCCTCATGTATCGTATACAGTCATCTGGAGCAAGGATGCACCCTACTCGGTCTGTGAGGATTTTGTTACGGAGAATACGGAGTTGATCCCGGCGTGGAGGCTGCTGCAGGCGAAAAAGCAGAAGAACAGCACCTCCCGATACCGGCATCTATTGGAGTGCTGCGAGCTGCTCGGCATCGGGAACATTACGCCGTTTTTAGACCGGATGCTGGTGCTGGACTATATCATCGCAAACGAGGATCGCCACTTCAATAACTTTGGGGCACTGCGAAACGCGGAAACGCTGGAATGGCTCGGTATGGCTCCGATCTATGACAGCGGCTCCTCCCTTGGCTATGATAAGATGCCCGGTCAGATGCGCTCGGAAAAGGATGTGGTCTGCAAACCCTTCAAAAACCACCACGCCGAGCAGCTGAAGCTGGTGACCGATTTTGATTGGATCGACTTTGATCGCCTCTCCGATGTAGACGAGCTGATCTCCGGCGTACTGTCTTGCGAGGAAGCTGCCGACTATATCGATGAGGGACGTATCCATGCGATCACGGAAAGCGTGCAGCGCCGGATCGGTCATCTGCAGGAGCTTGCGATGACGCAGACGCCACGGCAGCTCGATACCACCGAGGACGATGTCCGAGAGGAAGTTGCCGCGGATTACGCGCCGAAAATGGAGCTGTAATGCAAATACAGCGTAAGAGCTATGGATCAGCCGCTTTGCGAATCGCAGGGCGGCTGATCTTTTCATTCCCTTGCCTGTTGGCTGTGGGCGGCATAGCTGCTTTGGTGGTATCGCTTCTGTTTTGCCATGCTTCTTCGTTAGACTTGGTGAATAGCTTTCCGCGCCTTCTTCCGGTATGCTTTGCTTGCAAAATCGAGGAAAGGAGCAGAACCGATGGAGGGGAAAAAAGAACCTCTGTGCCATGATATCCACCGATCTCCACGGAAAAATCATGGCAGAAAAAGAACAGCTGGAGCTGAACACACTGGCGGAATATGTGGAGCGCATCTTCACCGAACACTTTGAAGGAGGACAGATCAGCATGAAAGCAGAGCGCACCCTGGCGGTACAGATCCCGGCAGAGCTCTTCGAGCGACTGAAGGAATATCTGGCAGCCCGCAACCTCAAGCAAAAGCAGTTCCTCATCCAGCTCATCGAGAACGCGCTGGATGAGGATACGGAAGCGGAATAACCAACATCACAGGAGGCCACAGGAACACCTGCGGCCTCTCTCATTCTCTCTGGAGGTGACCAACGGTCTATATCTATCCTGATAACCTGTCTGCAAAAGGCGACGCTGTGGCTGTGGGAGCTGCGGGACATCGGCATCATCGGCGTGGGACTTCTTCTCTCTGTCCTGGCACTGACCCAGACCGGCATTGCCCTTCCGCTGGTGCTGACGGCAGTCTTCGCCTTCCTGACGATCCGGCATGAGGGCACCAGCATTCTGGACTTCATCCGCTATGCCGCTGCCTTCCTGATCACAAAACAACAATACTACGAATGGAGGCTCGACTCATGAAAAAGCAGAAAAAGAAAGATGCCCGTGAGCAGTCCACCCGGCAGCTCATGGGCATTGATGACATTACCGACTATGGCATCGCCACCCGCATGGGAGAGCTGGTATTCTTCATTATCAAACCCACGAACATCTCCGTTCTGCCGGACGCCGGCGTGGGCGCAAGGATCTATGCCCTGCTCAATGTGGTCAAGGGCATGGCGGAGATCGAGATGCTGGCGTTAAATTCCAAGGAGTCCTTTGAGAACAACAAGGCATTCTATCGCCAGCGGGCAAACGAGGAGGAGCTGCCCGTCATTCGAAAGCTGCTGGAGCAGGACAGCAAGCACCTGGATCGTATTCAGGTGCTCATGGCATCCAGCCGGGAGTTCTATATCCTCGTTCGACTGCAGGGAAAAAAGGAGTCCGATGTGTTCAGCTACCTTTCCCGCATCGAAAAGAGCATCAAGGACAACGGCTTCACCGTCCGCCGCGCCGGTGAGCAGGATCTCAAAAAGATGCTGGGCGTCTACTTTGAGCAGAATGTGACCACGGAGCAGTACGAGGATCACGACGGCGACCGTTGGATCATCTTCGGTGAATAAGGAGGGAAATCACTTGGCAGCAAACAGGAAAAAAGCCACAGCAAGGCACACGGAGGACACGCCGGTCAAATCCTTCTTGGATATGATCGCACCCTCCGTGGTGAAATTCAACCCCGACCACTTCATCTGCGGCAACACCTTCCGCTGCGTGTGGGCGCTGCGGGAATATCCCACCCAGACCGACGAGCAGGCTCTGCTGCGGCATCTGGGCGAAAAGGATGGCATCACCCTGCGTATCTATACCCGGCAGCTTACCCCAGCCGAGGAGGACCGCATCCTCCACAACGCCGCGAATAAAAACCGCATGAACAAGTCCAATCCCAATGACTTGCGGCAAACCATCGTTGCGGAAACGAACCTGCAGGATATGATCTCCATGGAGGGCAGCCGCCACCGTAATAAAGAGCCGCTGTTCCACTGCGCGGTCTACATCGAGCTGACCGCCCCGGACTATGACACACTCAAGCTGCTCCAGACCGATGTGCTGACTGAGCTGGTGCGAAGCAAGCTCAATATAGACAGGCTCCTGCTCCGCCAGCAGCAGGGCTTCTGCTGCGCCAGCCCTGTGGGATACAATGCCTTCGGCCAGCAGTTCGAGCGTGTCCTGCCGGCAAGCTCTGTAGCAAATCTTTACCCCTTCAATTATTCCGGTAAAACGGACGCAAAGGGCTTCTATGTTGGACGGGACAAGTACGGCAGCAACATCCTCGTCGATTTCGACCAGCGCGATGAGGACAAGACCTCCGCCAACATCCTCATACTCGGCAACTCCGGTCAGGGCAAAAGCTATCTGATGAAGCTTCTGATCCTCAATCTGCTGGAATCAGGGAAATCCGTTATCACGCTGGATGCCGAGCATGAGCAGCGGGAAATGTGCGAAGCTGTGGGCGGCTGCTTTGCCGACCTCATGGCGGGCCAGTACATCATCAATGTGCTGGAACCCAAGTGCTGGGATGACGGTGGTGAGCCTGAAGATAAGGCCGCGCCGGAAGCCTTCCGCAAAACACATTGTTGGCACAGCACATCTCCTTCCTTAAGGATTTTTTCCGTGCCTACAAGGATCTCAGCGACGCGCACATTGACACCATCGAGATTATGGTGTCAAAGCTCTACGCAAAATGGGGTATCACGGAGCGAAGCAACTTCCGCCGCATGCGACCGGAGGACTATCCGATTCTCTCTGACCTCTATGACCTGATCGAAGAAGAATTCAAAAGCTACGATCCAAACGCTCATCTGCTCTATACGGAAAAGCTCCTGCAGGAAGTCCTGCTGGGGCTGCACTCCATGTGCAAGGGTGCCGATGCACAATTCTTCAATGGTCACACCAACATCACCTCCAGCCGCTTCCTCGTGTTCGGTGTCAAAGGACTGCTGAGGGCGGCAAAAAATGTGCGCAACGCCATGCTGTTCAATATTGCTCTCCTTCATGTCAGATAAGCTGCTGACCGAGGGCAATACGGTAGCGGCGCTGGACGAACTGTATATCTGGCTGTCCAATCCCACGGCCATTGAGTACATCCGTAACTGTCTCAAGCGTGTGCGTAAAAAGGAATCCGCTATGCTGCTGGCCTCACAGAATCTGGAGGACTTTGATCAGGAAGGCATCCGCGAGATGACCAAGCCGCTGTTTTCTATCCCACCCCACCAGTTCCTGTTCAATGCGGGCTCCATCGATAAACGCAGCTACATGGAAATGCTCCAGCTGGACGAGGCGGAATATAACCTCATCAAGTTTCCGCAGCGCGGCGTATGCCTGTACAAGTGCGGCAACGAGCGCTATCTGTTGGAGGTACACGCCCCTGCATATAAGGAAACGCTGTTTGGCACGGCGGGTGGTCGCTGATGGCAGTATCCGCAGGCTTGATCGCAAAAGCCGCGGCGACAGTGCTCTCTAACGAAAAGCTGCGCAAAGGTGTGGGATGGACGCTGGTCGCAATTCTCTCGCCAGTCATTGTACTCATCGCACTTTTGTGCTCCATTGGCTCCGGAGGTGCGGATCACAACAATCAGGCAGTAGCTGCGTCCTTCTATGGTGTGAGCTACTCGACAGAAGTACCCGCAGAATTCCGGCATCATATTGAGGAGATGCGTACCGCTTTTTCTCTTCTGGATTCGGCAGTGGCTTTCGTCAATGGGCAAACGGAAAGCGGAAACGGCCTTGACCCGATTCGGATCAAGGCCGTTTTTTATGCCCTCTGCTTTGGCGAAGATGCACCATCCGCACGGGCGGCGAACCGCTTCGTAGAATGCTTCTACACTTGGGAAACCCGTACCCGCACGGTAGACATCGAGAACGACGATGGCACGGTCACCAGGACGGAAGAAGAATACACCGTTGCAGTTCCAGTCTCGCTATATCAAGCGTATGCCAATTTGGAAGCAGAGCTTGGCAGGACGATCACAGAGGACGACAAGAGTAATATCAATCACATCTATTCTATGATCGCCGGCGCTGCGGGCGGCGGCAGCTATGATGGCGCTTTTCCTTCGCCGGATGGTGATCAAAGTATAGAACTTGGACATCTCCACCTTTACAGATCCTACTACCAAGCAAAAACGCCACTGACCTTGTAACCTACGCCATCCACGCATGGGAATCCGGTTGGGGCTATGTTTGGGGAACCTATGGCGATGTGCTGACCGAATCACTCCTCGCCTACAAACTGGAGCAGTATCCTGACGGCGTCGGCAGCTACGAAGATCATATCCGTGCCAACTGGCTGGGCGGCAGAACCACTGACTGCGTTGGGCTCATCAAGGGCTGTGGCTGGTTGTCCCCGGAAACGATGACCATCGACTATGGAACTCACGGAATGCCGGACATTGGTGCCAATCAGATGTACTACAGTGCTACGGAGTCTGGGGCTATCGATACCATGCCGGATATTCCCGGTCTTGCCGTTTGGCATGACGGGCACATCGGCGTTTACATTGGCGGAGGTCAGGTCGTCGAATCTATGGGTACCAAGTACGGTGTTGTCAAAACAGAACTGGCCAACCGTGGTTGGACGCACTGGCTGAAGATTCCGTATATCAATTATGACTGAGGAGGTACAACATGAAAAAAGTAAATATCACTCTCACCTTTGACGATGACAAGCTGGATGCGCTGGAGTTCTCTCTTCGTAAGGAACACTCCTCTGTGCAGGCTCGCATGGATGATGCACTCAAGCAGCTCTATGAGCAGACGGTGCCGGAAGCTGTGCGGGAGTATCTGGACAGTAAGGCTGTTCCTGCGCCCAAGCCCAAGCGCGCTGCCAAATCTGCTGCACCCAAAACGTCGAGTAGTGAGCCGAAGGCCATGGCAGCCGTGGTGAAGGAGGGCAACTGATATGGCGCAGCAAGAAGAAATCGTTCTGTGGATCGACCAGCGATGGAAAAGGGCCATTGAGAAACATCTCAAGGATGAAACGCTGCAGGAGCATCTGGAGAATGTGCTGGATGAGCTGTGCAATCAGCTTCCGGAACGGGAGTATGAGCGCATCAGCCGTGCGATCCAATCGGAAGCTGCTACACAGCGCGCAGAGGAGGAAGCAGCCCGCACTTATGCGGCCTACCATGTGACGGAGCGTGGTCAAGAATGGTACTTCAAAACTTCGCCCGGCGAGGAACTGTTGACGATCGGGAAAAAGCTGCGCAGTTACATCACCAGTGAGAAAGTTATTATGCCAGATTTGTTTGTCAAAATGTTTGCAGGCGGTCGTCCCATCACCGCGGAGGAATACAATGCGCTGACCGCTGTACGCATGGAGAACACTGGAAAGGTGCGCGGTGTGTTCGATGTGAACTTCGACAAGCGTGAGTTCTCCGCTGTTCACATTATGGATGGTTGGCAGACTTGGGCGATGCGGGATGTGTCCGTGGCGGCATACCATGCAACGAGGTCGTGTTTTGCTTCGGCAGATGATCAGTGGCGCAAACTGCTGAATCATCTGAATGGCAAAGAGATCACCTCGGCCGGTCATCTCTCCGCACAAAACTTTTCCTTCGGTGAGGAGATTATCGAATCGGACGGCAAGCTCAACTTTTATCTGCAGGCGGACTTCGATGTAGATGCTGCTTTTGGGACATTTGTCTGTACCGATCAGAACGACGACTGGCTCAACATTTACGCCAACTACGATGTGGAGCGGGATCGTCTGTGCGATACGCTGGAACTGAACCTCTGCAAGGGAGACGGTCCGGAAGAATGCTGGAGTTACCCTCTCAACGCCGCCGAACAGGAAGTCCTGCTCTGCAAGATGGAGGCGTTCTGCCAGCAGCAGACCGGCATGAGCCTGCACGAGTACGCCCAACAGCTTCGGGACAGTGAAACGCAGGCTCCTGAGATGCAGATGTAACCGCCGTGTCCGCCCCTGTGGGCCGCTGTGTGCGCTTTTTACAGGTAGCCCGAGCGAGTACCCCACCGGGGATTTGGGTGGGCTTTGAACCGCTTTGTGGGGATATCAGCATCCGTCGAAAGAAAAGCAGGAGAAAGAGCCGGGGACAAAGCGCCCCGGCTCGACCCACTTCTGCCCGCAGTGCGGGCAGTTTTCGGCTTTTTAGGCTGGGGACAAAATAGCGCCTTGCGGGGTGGCTTGGACCCTATAACCCGGAAAATCCCCGTGTGACAAGGGGTTCCGGCGGGGACAACACGGAAATAAGGAGGAATTTAACAATGGAGCATAACAGCAAAATCAAAAAGGCTTTCTGGATCACTGAGGATATGGACAGAGAGATCGATGCACACCTGAAGCAGGATAACTGCAGCAGCCGAAGTGAGTTTGTGATGAATGCACTCAAGTTCTATGTCGGTTACCTGAACACGAAGAACGCCAGTGCGTTTCTGCCTGAAGTACTCTCCACGACGCTGACCGGAACGCTGGACGGTTTTGCAGGTCGCATCAGCTCTCTGCTTTTCAAGCAGGGCGTGGACATCAACCTGATGGCACAGATCATCGCCTACGATACCGACATCGACGAAGGAACGTATGAGCGCCTGCGCGGCAGGGCTATCCGAGATATGAAGCGAACCAATGGCCGTATCTCCTTCAAGGATGCGATGGAGTTTCAGAAGTCGGTGTAAGCGATGGCGAAGCTCGTACAGAAAAGCGGCTATATCAAATCTGGGAAAGCCAGCGGGTACATGCGCTATATCGCTACCCGTGAAGGCGTTGAGAAGCTGGCTGGAAACGGTGCGGTCACAAAAGGTCAGCGTGAGCTGATCCAGAAACTGCTCATGACTTCCCGGATGCGGCGGAGCTGTTCGAGTACGAGGATTACTGCAAAACGCCCACGCTTGGTACGGCTTCCGCATTCATCACCATGGCGTTGGATGCCAACCTTCACGAAATTGACTCGGAGAGCGGATATATGCAGTACATCGCTACCCGCCCCCGCGTGCAGAAGCGAGGTACCCATGGCCTGTTCAGTTCTGCCACTGCCGTAGATCTCGCTTCAGCAATGTCAGAGCTGGAATCACATGAGGGAAATGTGTGGACCATCATCTACTCTCTGCGCCGTGAGGATGCCGCTCGTCTGGAATACGACAACGCCGATGCGTGGCGCACGCTCCTCATGGAGAGCGCACCGACGCTGGCAAAGTCAATGAAGATATCGCTCGATAACTTCCACTGGTATGCCGCCTTCCATGACGAAGGGCATCACCCTCACATTCACATGATGGTCTGGTCCGATGATTCCAAGGAAGGCTTCCTGACCAAGGACGGGATCGCGGCGATGCGCTCCAAGCTGACCAATGCTATCTTCCGGGATGAGATGCAGCAAATTTATGAGCGCAAGGATGTGGCCTACTCAGACTTGGTGGAGGCGGCGCAGAATGCTATGCGGGAAATGATCAGTCGGATGCAGCGTCAGGTCTGTGATAGCCCAATTATCGAGGATAATATGCATCAGCTTGTGCAGGCACTGGAAACGACTACTGGAAAGAAACAGTATGGCTATCTCAAGAAGCCGCTGAAGCAGCTCGTCGATACCATCGTGGATGCGCTGGCGGAGCTGCCGGAGGTCTCTGAGTGCTATAAGGTGTGGAATCAGATCCACGAGGAACTGAACGAGTGCTACGGTCACAGTACCCCGTGGGAACGACTCCCGTTATCCCAACGCAAGGAGTTTCGCAAAATAAAGAACGACATCATCCGGGAGGCCGAGAACATTCGTCTCGGCCTCCCAACCTTTGAGGATGAAGGAATGCAGGATGACCCGGAGCTGGAAACTCAGAAGGAGGAGCATCAGTCCTACAGTGTGTACGAGCAGGCGCAGCGCTATCGCGCCGCAAAGGCTGTTCTGCAGGACATCTATGCGCTGGATGCGGAACACGCAGAAGCGGTCAAAGCGCTGGAGCAGCTCTGGGAGGAGGGATATACCGTTGCGGCACATCAGCTTGGTAAGTTCTATCGGGATGATCTCTCCACCTTGCGTGACCACGCAAAGCAGAGCAATGGTTTCGGTGCTCGGCAGAAGCCGGTAATGATTTCTCGGAGTACGCCCTCGGGAAGCTGCTCCTCACGCAAAAACGATGGGATGAAGCGATGGAATGGCTTGACAAGGCCGCAGACCATGGCAGTCAATTTGCACAGTATCGTCTCGGAAAGATTTATCTCACCGGTGAGTTTGTACCGAAGGATGTGGAAAAGGCTCTTGCGTACCTGACAGCCTCCGCTGATCAGGGAAATCAATTTGCACAGTACACCTTGGGCAAGCTGTATCTCTTTGGGAGGGATGTTCCTCCGGATCGTGAGCAGGCCAGAGAATGGCTGATCCGAGCTGCGGCACAGGGCAATGAGTATGCGCGATTCTTTCTCGACCGCTTTGACCAGTTCCGGGATCCGTCTGTCATGTTGGCAGCAACCAAGCTGCTCCATCACATGAGTAGGATATTCCAAAGCAATTCCGTTCCACCAAGTAACCCGGCGGGGATCCGCATCGATTCCAAACGCCGCAGACGGCTTATGGAGAAACGTATGGCCATGGGTCACAAGGCGGATGACCATGAGGAGCAGACGCAGTATCAGCAGAGTATGTAAAAAAGGAGGTCTCCATGTCAAGCTATATTCATTTCACCGAAGAACAGAAACAGCGCGCCGCCGCAGTGGATCTGGAGGAGTTTCTGCGCTGCCGCGGTGAAAAGCTGCTTTCCTCCGGCAGAGAAAAACGCCTTGCCAGTGACCACAGCGTGACTGTCCGAGGCAACGAATGGTATGACCATGCGGAGGAGCGAGGCGGACATGCCGTCAGCTTTGTGCAGCGCTTTTATGGCCTCAGCTATCCGGACGCAGTGACAATGCTGTTGGGCGGTGAGCTGGGAACAGCGTATCCCTCTGCCGGGGAGCGCACCGAGGAACCCGTGAAACCATTTGCACTGCCGCCCGCCAACAAAGAGATGCGCAGAGTGTTTGCGTATCTCATCAAACATCGCAGCATCGCAAGAGATGTGGTGGCGCACTTTGCCAAGGCTGGGCTCCTGTATGAGGATGCCGAGTATCACAACGCCGTGTTTGTCGGCATGGATGCGGAGGGTGTTCCTCACCACGCCCATAAGCGCAGCGCCAACAGCTACGGAAAAGCCTTCCGTCTGAATGTAGAGAGCAGCGACCCGCGATACAGCTTCCATCATGTCGGCACAGACAGAAGCCTGTATGTGTTTGAAGCGCCCATCGATATGCTGTCCTTCATCACCCTTTATCCGGAGAACTGGCAGCGGCACAGCTATGTAGCCTGTTGCGGCACATCCATTCAGCCGGTAGTTCAGATATTGGAGCAAGCGCCGCAGCTCGATACCGTTCTGCTCTGTCTCGATAACGATGAAGCTGGTCATCAGGCCAGCTGCCGGATGCGGGAGCAACTAGAGGCGCGCTATTCTGTGGAGCGCCTAATCCCGGAGAACAAAGACTGGAATGATGACCTGACCCTGAACGGCGAAAACGCTCAGGGCCTTTCTATGAATGAAATGAGGTGAAATGTTGAACGCAAGTATTTGGATCCTGATCGCGGCGGGAGCGGCGATGTTCCTTGTCATCGGTGGGCTGTCCATGATGTCCCATCACTATACCCTTGGCAATATCAAATCCCGCACCGTGGGCGACGGGCAGCATGGTACAGCCCGATGGGCCACCGACAAGGAAATCAAGCAGACCTATGCCCATGTGCCCTTCAAGGTCAGAGAATGGCGCCGAGGACAGAATCTCCCCACGGAGCAGGGATTGATCCTCGGTTGCAAGGGGCAACCGCAGGAACTCACCGCACTGGTGGATAGCGATGACATTCACTGCCTTATGATCGGCGCCAGCGGTATCGGTAAGACTGCATTCTTCTTGTACCCCAATCTGGAATATGCCTGCGCTTCCGGCATGAGCTGGCTGGCGCTGGACAGCAAGGGCGACCTGGCCCGCAATTACGGCACGATTGCAAAAAACTGCTATGGCTATAATGTATCTGTTATTGACTTGCGCAATCCCACTCGCTCAGACGGCAACAACCTGCTGACACTGGTCAACCGCTACATGGATATCGCACGAGAGGATCCCAAGAACCTGGCGGCTCGAGCCAAGGCGGAGAAGTACGCCAAGATCCTTGCCAAAACCATTGTCAACCCCGATGGCGATGACAGCAACCGCGGACAGAATGCCTTTTTCTATGATGCGGCGGAGGGATTGCTCACTTCGGTCATCCTGATGCTGGCAGAGTTTCTACCGCCGGATAAGGAGCATCCGCAGGAACGCCGGCATATCGTTTCTGTTTTCAAGTTGGTGCAGGATCTGTTGGAGCCCAGCAAGGTAAAGGGCAAGAGTCACTTTCAGCTCCTGATGGGTAAGCTGCCGCCTGACCACGGAGCAGGCCATGGCCTCTGTCATGTCCACGGTGCTTTCTCGCCTCAATGCGTTTCTGGACTCGGAGCTGGAGCAGGTGCTTTGCTTCGACAGCGTCATCGATGCAGAGAAGTTTGCTTCTGAAAAGTCTGCCATCTTTCTCATTCTTCCGGAGGAGGACACCACCAAAAACTTCATGGCGGGCTTGATGATTCAAAATCTGAGCCGTGAACTGTTTGCTGTGGCGGATGAAAACGGAGGGAAGCTGCAAAACCGTGTGGTACTGTATTGTGATGAGTTCGGCACTATGCCGCCCTTCGATGTCCTCCCGTTGTTCTCAGCAGGCCGTTCCCGCCGCCTGACGCTGGTGCCGATCATTCAGTCCTTGGCACAGCTTGAAAAGAACTACGGAAAAGAAGGAAGCGAAATAATTCAGGACAACTGCCAGGACACCATCTTCGGCGGCTTCGCACCCAACAGTCAAACGGCGGAGGTGCTGTCCAAGGCACTCGGAAACCGTACCGTCCTGTCCGGATCGGTGAGCCGTGGGAAGAACGACCCCAGCCAGAGTCTGCAGATGATGGAGCGTCCGCTGCTGACGCCAGATGAGCTGAAGTCTATTCCCAAGGGAAATTTTATTGTCCAAAAGACGGGACAACATCCCTATGCGTACCCGCCTGCGGCTTTTTCTGGAATGGGGTATCACCTTCGAGGAGCCTTATATCGTGCCGGAGCGGGCAGATCGTGCGGTAGCCTATGCCAACCGTGAGGATCTGGAACACAACCTTCCGAAGTCAAAGCAAGGCGGAAGATGTGGATGTGAGCGGAGCCTATGCCGTTTCCAGGCGCGGCGGCATGGCCCATGAGCCTTCTGTAGATAAGCCCCGGCGCAGAGGCGGAAAGCAGATGAAAACCTACGGTGAGGAGGATCTATGAGTTACTTTGGAACAATTTACGCCGACGCTGAGCTGCCCTCCAGAGCGAGGGCAGTTTATATGTATCTGCGTGAAATCACTGCACAAGGAGGAATTACGAAATGGCAAAGGGTGAGAATATCTTCAGACGGCGGGATGGACGCTGGGAGGCTCGGTATATCAAGGGTCGTGAGCTATCCGGAAAAATCAAGTATGGATACTGTTATGGAAAAACATATCGGGAAGCCAAAGAGAAAGCCGCAAAGCGCAAAGCAGCTTTGGAAAATGGAGCTCCCTTACCGACAGCCAGAACGCAAAAACCGTTCTCCAGCTATTGCTTGGAATGGCTACATACAAAGAAATGCACGGTGAAAGAATCGACGTATATTAAATACAGCACCGCGGTCAATAAGCACATCATTCCAAAGCTCGGCGCGTGCCGCCCTCTGGGCTTCACGACGGAACTGATGGACGATTTCATCAAAGAACTGCAATTCGAAGACGAACTGGCGCCAAAGACGGTGCATGATATTCTAGTCGTGCTGCATGGCATTTTGAAGTTCGCTTCCTCGAAGTTTGCAGGCTCATTTCCCGCGGTGGAGATCAACTATCCGAAGATTGGCAAGAAGGAGATGCGCGTTTTGTCTAGAGAAGAGCAGGCGCGCCTCGTTGCCTATCTACATGAGGATCTGGATTCGTGCCGATTTGGTATCTTGCTGGCGCTATGTACAGGCATACGAATTGGTGAACTCTGTGCACTGCAGTGGGAAAGTGTTTCTACAAACGATAAAGCTATCCGAATTGCAAAGACCCTGCAAAGGCTGCATGATATCAGCGTATCGCAAGGTGCTCGAACAAGGATTGTGATTGGTCCGCCCAAAAGCGATACCTCCGTGCGAACGATCCCTATGACGGAATACGCAACCGGGCTTTGCAGGCGCATGAAACCGCAAAGTTCAGCTGCGTATGTTCTGACCGGAACGGAAGCGTTCATGGAGCCGCGGACATTGCAGTATCGATTGGAAAAGTACACGCAGGCATGCGGTCTGGAGGGCGTACATTTTCATACGCTGCGCCACACATTTGCGACGCGAGCTGTTGAGGTCGGATTTGAAGTTAAATCATTGTCAGAAATATTAGGACATACCTCTGTGACGATCACGTTGGACCGGTATGTGCACGCTTCGCTGGAACTGAAACGGGATAATATGCAGAAATTGAAGGTAGTGGGTCTATGATCTACGCAGCAAAGGAGAGAGCGTTCGATCAATGTCTGCGGGATGTGAGATATGTCAGGACAAGCAACAGCGTTCATTGTTTGACAGGAGGAGAGCTTCTGCCGATGTACCTTCACTACAAATCTGTGAAAAAACCTGTACTGGAGCAAAAGAAGCTGTACCTGCGATAACGAAACGTGCTTTTGACATAGTATGTTCTTTCATTGGGCCTGCTGATTCTGGCAATCCCGATGATAATCATTGCATTGATCATCATTGGACTTTGGACTCGCCAGGTTCCCCAATTTTTAAGCAGGAGCGGCTCGGTCTCCATGGGAAGCCGTTTATGATCTATAAATTCAGGTCAATGCGTCTTGACGCAGAGGAAAACGGCCCGCAGTGGGCAGATGAACAGGATCCAAGGTGCACACAGTTTTTCTACCCAGAATATAACCTCCGCAACCTTTTGATACTGCCAGATATTTTGGCGCAGAGTGGATACTCCGTTGGTGCCTTGTGCGGCTACCCACGGGAATATAACACCAGCGGTAAGGTTCCAGTTAGAGAAACGAAGGATGGCGTTTCGATTCGTCGGCTTCACTATATGCAGCTCAACCGACGCAGTAAGCTCGGCAGACTGATCAACTATTTTTCTTTTACACTTTCGGTTTTGCTCCATATTTTTGAAATTAAGGACTACCAAGCGGTCATTGTCTATTCGAATCCACCGGTACTTCCCATTGCTGCAATTTTGGCCAATAGACTCTTTAAAACGAAAATCATCTTTTCGTGTCCTACGATGTTTATCCGGAAGTTGCCTTATGCCTCGGGTAGTCTGGAGAGAAGGCAGCACCGTTTCAAGCGTGATGCAGCGAATAAACAGAAGCCTCTTCCAACGCGCTGAATCTGTCGTGGCATTGACCGATGAGATGCGGAATACGTTCTTG